>Ga0209417_1002938_pt1 | contig 24278 bp, 27 predicted proteins | sample RifGroF2_FD_184002 | JGI IMG/M metagenome (GOLD analysis project Ga0209417, IMG submission 184002) | Groundwater microbial communities from Rifle, Colorado, USA - Groundwater F2 (SPAdes) (version 2) | ecosystem: Environmental > Aquatic > Deep subsurface > Groundwater | place: Rifle, Colorado... | reverse complement strand
TCCATTTTTATATGTTTCCTTTTATTAATATCTCTGTTGGGTGATATTTATCATCCAGGAAAATTACAGGGATATATGAGATTAAATAACATAGGGATTATACAAAGAGAATGAGGAGAATGCAAGGTTAGACCTCTATCTTTAGAATATTTTCAGGAGTATTGGAACGTTTTGGCATTGTATTAAATAGTCGATACACTTTTCGTCCTGATTCATCATATAAAGAACACCTTCCTGTTCTACTATCATAATATGCTAGATTTCTTCGTATAACTCTCAAATTATCCTCTACAGACATTCCTTCCTCTGAGAAAATTTGATTGCTATCCGACAAGCCAGAAACCGCAAGAACTGTATCATCGACAATTTGTATTCCACCCATTTGATTCCATTGTAAATTCTCATCTACATAGTACGCAGATACAGAAATTGGTTTTGTGGTTCTAGAAATAATAAGTTCAACACGCGAAATACCGCCAGAATGAGAGAAGGCATCTTCGTCTATTCCAGATGGTGCTGGTACTGCAACATTATGATGATCATGTCCTCTCCCCACCACTTCTAAATCTTTTCTATCAGCATCCGCCGCTATTTGGGCAAATGCATCAGATGTAAATTGTTTTTCAATTACAGCTGTTGGAGCGTTTTGGTCAACAGGAACTATTTCTGTTGCAACAAAGGAGTCTAATGTTCGCTTTCCAAGTACAAAGAATCCAAATTCATGAGTAGATCCTTGCATTTGATTTGCAGGAACAACGACTAAAGCCAATTCTGCTAACTGTCGTGCTGCTTCACTGGAGAAATATAGCTTCCCTTTATATTGATCTACCGGTTCTCCAAGTTCCATTACAACTGTAATATCTGGATTTTCAACAGTGGATATTATTTTTATATCCGACCCATCATCATCGCCGAAGGTTATTCCATTATTAGCTTCATCTTCTGTTATGCGAATATCTGGGTCTGTCATAACGGCACTGTATAAATTACTATATTCAAATATAGCATATCAACATATACTCTTCCAACTCTCCCTCCCTATAACCATATGGTCGAGTAACTTGATCCCTACCAAATCTAAAGCTTTCCCTACCCTCTCTGTAACAGCGAAATCCTCATCACTAGGTAAAGGATCCCCCGAAGGATGGTTATGTGCCAATATAACCGAACTAGCATTAAGTTCTAATGCAGGAATAATAACATCCCTAGGAAGTAATCCAGCCCCATCCACAGTACCAATAGCTAACGTACGTTGTTCTAACAACTCAAACCTAGAATTAAGAAATAACCCAACAATATATTCCTGCTTCTTGCTACCCATACCCTTTAACAAATAGTAAGCCTCTTGGGAATTACTAACAGTTGTTTTCTCCTTACTCCCAAGATCATACAACCTCCTACCCAATTCAATACCAGAGAGAATCTTCATAGCCGTAGCCAAACCAATACCAAGAATATTAGTAATATCTTTAACATCAACATACCCATTTTTCTTGATAGATTTACGAATACGATATACCACAGATCTGGAGACGGACATAAAATCATGCCCCTTAATACCAGAACCAATAATAATGGCTATTAATTCCATATCACTGAGGCTATCTATACCCCTTTCTAAATATTTTTCTCTTGGAAGCATGTATATATCATAGAAGATATATATGAAATTACTCTGAACTAGGGATTTATTATCGATTTATATAGATCTGGGAATTCATTGATAATTTGCTGTTGAATACACCCTTTAGAAACTTGATATTCTTGTTTTATTGATTCAACTAAAATCTGGTAATGTTCTAAAACCATGCAATTAACTCCACCAAAGCTCTTTATCTTTTTAGCAACGAACTCTTTCAAATTATCTCTCGGTAACAAAACATAAGGGGCGAAGAATCTGGCTTGTCTCTCTAAGATTACATAACCTTTGGTGTTTTTATTAAGTAGGTCTTGAAAAGCAATATAATCATCAGGGGTTGTAAAATCTTTGTTCTTAAATATCTCAGCATGAAGAAGTATATGAGCTAACTCGTGAGCTATAGTCACTCTCGCAGAAAAAGCATCGTCAAATTCTTCTTCATCAATATAGATAATTGTTAAGGAAGGATCAGTGTAGCTCCTAATCGCGAATTCTCTATATAACCGCGGAATTGGTATTATTCTAATTCCTAAATCATGCTCAATAATATATTCAATATTTACCGGGATTTTCTGACTTGGATTATATTTCTGTAAAAATCTGTTCGCACTTCTTACAAGGTCCTCTCTCTTAATTTCGGGAACTATTATCCTCTTTTCTCCGTTCTTTTTTTCAAGAGTTACTGTCATTATGGATTAGTTTTACTAAGTTACTAATATCTTTTTTGCTCATTTCGTCCTTTTGTGTAGTTCGAAAAAATGCAGGAAGAAATTTAACAACATTTGGAAAATCTTTTTGAATGTCTTTTGGTACTACTATCCTTGAAGATGATGCTAAAGAAAAAAACAAAGCCCACTCTTTTGTTTCTTCTTTAATTCCTAATGCAAAAGCTAATGTTTTTAGCTTTTCTTTATCACTAGGTGCACTTAATATCGAGTTCTCTAGGCGACTAATATATGAAGGCGCATAGCCAAATTTGCGACAAAATTCTCTTAGTGAAAAGCCTAACTCTAATCTTTTTTGTAGAACATAGTCACCGAAACTATTTATAGATTTTTCCATAAATATTATAGATAATTAGTTATTTGAAAAGATTTTACAACTGTTGCACGATTTATGCAACACCTTGTAACCTGTGTCTATACTCCTATTTTAAACTATATATATGAAATTACTCTGAACCCTTCTTTTTCTTCTTAGCCTTAAATGTCTTCTTTATATACTTACACTCCGGATAGTTACTACATCCAGTAAATGTTCTCCCCCACTTACTCCTTCTTTCAACCAAAGGATGATTACACTCTGGACACTTCTCTTGCAAAAGAAGAGGAACCGTACCCTTACACTTAGGATAGTCCTTACAAGCCCAAAACTTACCATATTTACTATTCTTTAACACCAATTCTCCACCACACTTAGGACACTTCTCAGGCCTAAGATATTTAGCAAAATCCAAACTCTCCTCATTCCCAGACAAATCCTTCATACCCTTACACTCGGGGAATTTAGCACAACTAAGGAATTTACCATATCTACCAATTCTGATTATCATCTCCCCACCACACTCAGGACACTTGTCCTCAGCTTTACCAAGTATTACAACATCTTCCTTTTTAACATCCTTTTCGGCCTTAGCAATCTCTTCAACAAGTGGTTTGTATTGCTCATCCATAACTGGAGCATACTTCATCTTACCCGCGGCAATACCATCTAATTCCGCCTCTACCTTCGCAGTATATTTGTAATCTACTAACCTCTTAAAGTTATCTCTGAGGAAATTAGTAACAATTCTACCAACATCCGTAGGAATCAAAGCCTTAGCTTCTTTAGTAATATATCCTCTCGCTTCAATAGTCGAGATTATGGTTGCATATGTAGAAGGTCTACCAATCTCCAATGCTTCAAGCTTCTTAACCAATGATGCATCGGTATATCTAGCAGGAGGTTGAGTATATTTCTGTTCCTTAACAAACTTAATCCATTTCAAAGAGTCCCCCTTTTCAATCTTCGAAATCTCTTGTAAATCATCAGCAATCTTTCCAGTACCTAATACTTTTCTAAAACCATCAAACAAAGTAGTCTCACCACCCAATGTAAATACATATTCAGGTTTCTTAACATCCTTACTAACCAAAGATACTGTCAAAATCTCAGCCTGTTTGTCTGTCATCTGGCAAGAAACTACTCGCTTCCATATCAAATCATAGAGTTTTGCCTCTGCGCTACCAAACTGAGCCTCAATCTTCTCTCTAGTAACAGTAATATCTGAAGGTCTAATAGCCTCATGTGCTTCTTGTGCACCCTTACTTCTGGTTTTGTAGAAATTTGGATGTTCAGGCAAATATTCAACGCCATATCTTGTGTTAATCAATTCCCTTATCGAATCTATTGCCTTGCTACTCAAGTTAAATGAGTCAGTTCTCATATATGTAATGTAACCAGCCTGATACAAGATCTGAGCTATAGCCATTGTTCTCTTAGATGAATATCCTAATACATTGTTTGCTGACTGTTGAAGTGTGGATGTAGTAAATGGTGGAAATGGATGCTTGTGAACCTTTCTTACTACGACATCTTTAACTGTGTAATCAGAAGATCCCAATGTCTTCTCAATACCCTCTACCTCATCTTTGTCCTTAGGAATATACTTCTTCCCATCCTTTTGAGCTAATTTTGCATCTAGTTTGTTTCCATTACCATCCTTAACCTCTACTCCAAAATCCCAATATTCCTCAGCTTTAAAAGCTTCTCTCTCCTCTTCCCTTTCAACAACCAATCTCAATGCAACAGACTGTACCCTACCTGCTGAAAGTCCATACCATATCTTCTTCCAAAGTAATTCTGAAAGCTTGTATCCTACTAACCTATCAAGTATTCTCCTAGCTTTTTGTGCTTCTACAAGATTTTCATCAATATCAATTGGATGTTTAACAGCCTCTAAGATCGCATCCTTGGTAATTTCATTGAACATTACTCGCTTTACATTCTTAGCCTTCAATACACTGTTTACATGCCATGCTATGGCTTCTCCTTCACGGTCAGGGTCCATTGCTAAGAATACTTTTCCATCCTTAGGTACTGCACGCTTCAAATCTGTGATTATCTTTCCTTTACCATATATTGTTTCAAACAAAGGTTCGTAATTCTTTTCAATATCGACTCCAAGCTTACTCTTAGGAAGATCGATAATATGGCCAACAGTGGCCATTACTTTGTAATCTGTACCTAAATACTTGTTTATGGTCTTCGCTTTTGCAGGAGACTCAACAATTAGTAGGTTTTTGTATGATTTCTTTTTCTTTTCCATATGCTTGCCTCTTAAAATACATTAAATTAATTAGTATTGTCAATCTGTGCACAAAATGTGCTCTTCGTTTTTAATCTATTCCTGTTGTACACACATTCACAACATCTCCCCTACAAACTCTTGTCAACAATCAGTTTTAATTGCTCCGCCTCTATGCCTAATATCTGTTTTAGATCATCTTCACAAGTAATTACATCCGCGCCTTGTTTAATTAGTAGATTGCATCCACGCGACATATCCTTGGTAATATCTCCCGGAATTACATATACATCCCTGTTAAATTCCAATGCTAGATTTGCCGTAACCAATGATCCACTTCGTATATCCGCTTCTATGACTATCGTAGTCTCCGAGAGTCCTGCCAGTATCCGGTTACGCATCGGAAACATACCCTTGTGCATATCAACCTTTCCATCATATTCTGCCATTACTAATCCTCTACTACATATGTCATTGTAAAGCTTGGTATTTGAAATGGGATATATATTTTCTATACCTCCTGCTATGACTGCAATTGTTGGTATTCCTAATTCAAGGCATCGTCTATGCACCATTGTATCTATCCCCCTCGCCAAACCACTTACAATACATATATCTAAATCAATGAGATATGGTTGAAGCAACATGTTTAGGATTTCAAAACCATATTTTGTAGCCTTCCTAGTACCAACTATAGTCAAGATTTTCTTCATTAGTAAATCTATATTCCCTTTGTAATACAATCGTTTAGGAGGATTATGTATCTCTTTCAGAAGACTAGGATATTTAGAATCACTCATACATATATATGGCATATGTAGAGTATGGCAGACAGAAATGAAAAATTGATTAAATCTTACCCTCTTTAACCATCCACGTAATCATCTCCCTCATTATCCTTACCGCATTGAGACTCTCACCACCATCTTCAAGGAATATACTAAAGGAATATTTAGGTTTGTCATATGGGAAGAAACCCGTTACCCATGCATGAGTATGTTCGTAGTTCCCCTTGCTATCTACTGTTCCAAACTCTGCAGTACCAGTCTTAGCTGCAACAACAACACCAAGATTTGCTAGAGAGGAAATCGAAGCCCCGTTCCCATTTACTGCAGACCACATACCCTCCTTTGCAATGTTAAATGCTTCTGCCTTTGCAATATTATTTTGTAAAATTTCAATCGGTATATCCACTCTATTCTTGTTCTCATCCTCAAAGTATTTAGCTATATGTGGTTTGTAGAGAGTACCTTCGTTAGCTATTGCTGCGACCCAATTAGACATCTGGATTGGCGTAACCAATCCAATACCCTGTCCAATCACGGAGTTACATGAGTCTCCCTCTGGATACCAGACAGGCTCAAGCCATGGGCTCGTAGAATTGGCTAAAAGCATCTTGTTCGCAGGAGAAGGTACTCTACCGGCCATTTCTCCAGGAATATCTATACCTGTAACTCTTCCAATCCCAAATTTGTCTAGATATGGGACTAGGGAATTCATATCCCAATGCCTAATGAGTTCACAGAAGTATATATTTGATGACACAGTTAAAGCTCCAACTACGTTTAAAGTCCCATATGAATGGTTATGGTACTCCTGAAATAAAGCTCCATTGGAAAATTTGTAGCCAGCATAGCTTGTATATTGGGTATATTTAGTAATGGCTCCAGCGTCTAAGGCAGCAGTAGCTACCATTGTTTTAAATGTAGAACCCGCAGGAACTTGTGCAGCTATGGCTCGGTCCATTAAAGGATTGGTTTTGTCGTTAAGAAGCTTAGTATAGTCTTTTATGGAGATCCCCCCAATGAAAAGATTGTTGTCGTAGCTTGGATATGTAACCATTGATATGATTTCACCCGAATTAACATCCTCTATGATTCCTGCTCCACCTGTTGCTTTTGAGTTTTTTGTACCCGATTGTAAAGCTTGATAGAGTTTCTTTTGCATATCCATATCTAAGGTTAGATACAGATTCTTACCCGAAACTGGTTCACTAAGTGTCAAACCTTCTTCTGAGATTTTCTTTCCTAAAGCATCAACCTCCCATGCCACTTTTCCATCCTCTCCAGCTAGTTGCTCGTCATATTCTCTCTCGAGACCCGTTCTACCAACGACATCTGTTGAGTTGAGGTAATCAATACTATCCAAATCCTCAGCTGTAACATCTCCAGTATAGCCCAGGATTGCAGAAAGGATATTCTTGTATGGGTATGATCTTTTGCTACCATCATCTATATATATACCCAAAAGTTTTTCCGATGATGCCTTGATCTGTATGACCTCGTCATTACTTAGGTCTGAGGCAATTAAGATATCTGTAAAGTATGGACTCTCACCATGAATTGCAATTACTCTTTCAAGAATAGATGCGTACTCTGTCTTTTTGTCATCTGAGATATTCTTCCAATGAGTTCCTAGTATACCCCCGAGGGTATTAGATATCTCCTCAAGTAGAGTATTGTTCACTTCGCCATCTTCAATGTATTTATCTATCATTATATACAGCCCTACAGAAGCTACGTTCTCTACTAACTTAGTTCCATTTCTGTCAAACATCACCCCTCTGTATGCAGGGATACTCTCTACTCTCACCTGATTATTCTCTGATTTAGCAAGCATTTCCTCCCCATTTGTAATCTGAAGTGCAGAAAGCTGCCACAGTAGGATGGCAAATAGCCCAAAGAAAAGCATAAAGGCGACAAGATAGTTCCAAGGAGACCCGGGCGAATACTCTGGAGACGACTTTAGAACTTTTTTAACGTTGTGTTTCAAATCGCTTTTCAACAAAACAACATTGTTTTGTTTGTTAGAAGACTTACTTTGGGTTATTTTAAACTTTTTTGAAAATTTTAATTCCATTATATTCCTACAAAGATCTTAATTTCGTCCCCTCTTCCTTCTTTCTTAGTCTACTCCATACGATATCAAACGCTACACAGAAGAGCACAGATATAGCTGCCTTCAATACCATTCCTCCCAGCATTACACCCGTTATGACAGTTCCTTGACCAGTTAAAATAAGATTAGGAACAAATGCAACGAATAGGTAGTAAAGAAAGATGCAGACAAACTTAACACTGTACCCAGGCAAGCTATTCTCTAATGGTACAGCTAGGGATATTCCCATCATTATGAGCAAAGGTACAGCAACCATTAGGAGGTTAGTTCCAAGCACATAGTGATATATGACATCTAAGATTAAGGAGCTCAAAACAGAGAGAGACAGTAAGTGCTTCCAATTAATCTTGTTAAAAAGGGAGACATTTAGAAGGAAAAGAAACCTCAAATTACCCAATGCTACTAAAAAGCTTTCTAAGAAGATGACTCCAAATGTAGTTAAAAGCACATACAGTATCGACATTTTAATATTTATTCAAATTATTCTACCTTAACAAACACCTGCATTAAATTATCATAGTCGAGGATTGGAGAAACGAAAGCTGTTTTGTATGTACTCGCAGGATTACTTGAAAGTCCAACAATATATCCCAAAGCAAAGTACCCTCCAACTTTTGAATCGTTAATGTAAACAATATCTCCATTAGCAACACTGGAATTCATCGAGATATTCTCAATCTTAATACCCTCAGCAGAACCGCTTACTACTGCATCACTAAGAATATTGGCTTTGGCAACATTGTCGCTTTCAGACTTCAATACAACAACTTCGAGATGGGAGCTTTCATTAGAAGGGAGCCTAACAGAGCTACCTTTTAGGTCAACACTCGAGACGATACCTACAAAAACATTCCCGACAGAAACCACATCTCCCTGCCTAATGTCTGATTCACTTCCCTGATCTATGAGCAATATATCAACATTGTCATCTCTCAGAACGTTAGCCAAAATATACTTTGAGCCTTTGTTTCCCAAAGCTATCTGCTTTTTCAAAGCTTCATTTTCATTCTTAAGGACAAGATAGTTGGCATACTGTGTCTCATTCTCATATGATTTTATTTTCAGGTCGTTAAATTCTTTTCTAAATGCTCCAAGATTAACGAATGTCTGGAAATACTCCCCTACCTTTGTTCCTGCGCTATTTGCTTGAAATGATATTGGCTCAAATGTAAACGATATTCCGTTCCTTAATCCTGCCAAATTACCGAATCCATCCATTAGTAAAAAAACAATTGCCAATACCAATGAAAGATATATTGCTATGTTGCTATTTTCTACTTTGGAAGAACTGTTTTTCATAGTAGATATTATTAAACTAACTCATTCCAAGATCTTTGGATTCTTTCAAGGAGTTCAATGTGATCTAACATCAAGGCAGTACCTCTAGCTACTGCAGAAAGTGGGTCATCCACTATCTTTACAGGAAGATTTAATTCCTCCGCCCAGAATGTATCCAATCCCTTTATCAACGCTCCGCCCCCAGTTAAATGTAATCCCGAGGTTAGCAAATCTTTTAGTAATTCGGGTGGAGTATCTTCAATTGCATCTTTAACAGCTTCAGTAATCTGATATATGGAGGTCATAATAGCTTCTCTAACTTCTACGCTACTCAGTTCAACAGTCTTTGGAAGCCCTGTTAAGAGGTCTCTACCTTGTACAGACATCTTAGTTTCTTTTTTGAGTGGCATTGCTGAACCTATGGCAATTTTTACATCTTCAGCGCTTCGCTCCCCTATTAGTACGTTGTATTTTTCTCTTACATAGTTAACAATATCCTGATCCATTTCATCTCCAGCAATTCTTAATGTGTTGTCTACAACGATATCACCAAGTGAGAATACGGCAATGTCTGAAGTACCACCTCCAACATCTACAATCATACTCCCAGAAGCATCCTCCACAGGTAATCCGGCTCCTATTGCCGCTGCCATGGATTCTTCAACTATGAATACCTCTCTCGCTCCAGCTGTCTTTACAGCATCAATAACGGCTTGTCGTTCTACTTCGGTTACTGAAGATGGAACTCCAACAATTACCCTTGGCCTTGGTAATTTAAATGAATTCCCAAAATATGAATGAGCTCTATGTATGAAATGATGAATCATCGCCTGTGTAGTATCAAAATCTGAAATGACTCCATCTTTCAAAGGGCGTACTGCGGCTATGTTTGCAGGTGTTCTACCAATCATTTGCCTAGCTTCTTTACCCACAGCGAGTACTGTCTTAGTTCTTTTGTCTATTGCTACAACAGAAGGTTCTGAAACTACTATGCCATGATTACGCATATATACCAAGGTATTTGCGGTACCAAGATCAATTCCCAAATCATATGTTAGTAGTTCCCAGATTGAATCAAAAATTTTCATAGACTGATAGTATACAACTAGATATTAATTGATTCTATCATTAAAAAAAAGAGAACACGAGGGTTCTTTACATAATCGTAACTAGGGTAATTGGCAAACTAAGCGGTCTTTTCTTTTGCTTCTTTTTGTAATCTTTTGTAGCATTTCATACAGATTGTGACGTTCTTTACTGTTCCGTCAATATCTAAGTCTATACTTCTAAGATTTGGTTTAAACTGTCTAACAGTGTGTGGTGCCTTATATCTCCAACCCACTGAGTGCTTGTGTTGGATACTTCGACCTGCTATCGTAGATTTTGTACAAATGAAACATTCTTTTGACATAACGGAGGTATTATAAACTAAAATCTGTTTTATTGTCAAAGATTTTGTGACATATATTATATAATAGATTATGTTTGGTATTAACTCAGATACAATTTATTGGATTATACTTGCAGTCCCAACTATCCTAATTGCTTCTACAGTACACGAATATGCGCATGGATGGGCTGCTTACAAGCTTGGGGACCCTACTGCAAAAGCAGCTGGTAGACTTACATTAAATCCCCTTAAACATATCGATCCTATCGGTGCATTATCTATGATTCTCTTTAGATTTGGATGGAGCAAACCTGTACCTATTAACGAATACAACTTTGAAAGGAGAGAGGTCGATACTGCCTTGACTGCATTAGCAGGACCTGTCTCAAATCTATTACTTGCACTATTTGCTGGTCTCATCAATTTAGTATTCAGACCTGATTCTAGTTCTATCTTTGCGGTTATACTAATGGTCTTTGCTTCTATTAATATTTCCTTGGCAGTTTTCAATCTCATCCCTATTCCTCCATTAGATGGGCATAAGATAGTAAGAGCTATATTGCCTAAAAAAATACGCTATTATTGGGAAAAGCTTGAGAAATTCTCCATAATAATTATCCTTTTATTTATCCTTCCAATTTCACCACTTTCGACCTGGACGATGAATTTTCTGTCTTTTGTGATGACTAAACTATTGACCCTTCTAGGTTTCCTGTAGAATCTTCCTTACAGGCTTTTTCTTATTTGCATACTATCTATTTGCGTTCTAGAATGTAGATGTTCTAGTGGGGATTTATAGAAATCATAGCTCTATAACCGTAATAAGGGATCCCACACATCACTTGACTCCGTGGAGTCGAGTTGAGGAATCCCACCTGTTTTACAGGGCTCTATGATCCTAACCCACTAGAGCATTCTTCAAGTCTATTGCATATAAAAGCACCTCCTACTGGCAATAAACAGTTGTATATATTTTTCAAGTATAATATACTTACTGTCGTTAAGCCTAAGTAGCTCAGTTGGTCAGAGCAACTGTTTTGTAAACAGTAGGTCGAGAGTCCGAATCTCTCCTTGGGCTCCATTAAGCAGAGGTGGCGGAGTGGTCAATCGCATTGGACTGTAAATCCAACGTCTTCGGACTACACAGGTTCAAATCCTGTCCTCTGCATATGGATATATATCTATATATGTTTTACAATAGATATATAAATTAAATACAAAACAAATCCATGGATACTATCTTCCCTATTGTCATGATGCTTCTCTTTGCTACTGCAGGTGTTCTGGTGGTTGGAGGGATAATATATCTTGTTACTCAGTTGGTGAAGAATAAAGATGCTAAAAATACCAAACCATTGAATATAACTGTAGGAATGCTTTTTAAGATATACCTCTATGTCATATCCTTTATCTCTCTCGCTGTATCAATTGTCGGTGGCACGATGCTCATTAAAGCAGGTACTTCATATGCATTTGGAATTCCGTTTTCATACACCCTCTACTCTGCAACTGATACATATGTAGAAGAGATAAAAGATCCAGATATGATTCAACCAGACTGTTATGAGGGAGAAACCATGACATTCGGAGACAAGGTCGTATGTTTTGATGAAGATACTAGAAAACAAGAGTTGATAACTGGGGCGACATTCTTTGTATCTATGCTAATGATTTTTGGTTTACATCAATTTGCGTTAAATAGATTAGAAAAGAAATCTAATACTCCATGGTTAAAGAAGATATATACATTTGTATCCTTGATTCTTTACAGTATTGTAGGAGTAATCATTATCCCTACTGCAATATATCAACTCGCTAATCACCTACTCTACAGAGTAAACGATGTAACGTTGTATGATGCTCCAGCTACAACATTGAGCATATTAATATTAACATTACCACTTTGGATATTCTTCTTAGTAAAAACTACTAAGATGAAAGATGAGGATTAATGTAGTATAATTTTCGCCAATGCTGAATTAGCTCAGACGGTTAGAGCACATTCTTGGTAAGAATGAGGTCCTGAGTTCGACTCTCAGATTCAGCTCCATTTACAAAACATTTCTGAATACATTGATTTAAGTACTACCAAAGGGGCATATTTTATTACGCCCCTTCGGAGGTACAGAGTTCTAAAGAGATTGTGCTGCGTAAGCTTTCGCGGCAAAGAAAATAAGAACGCCAATAATGAACGTAATTGCCACTACTTTCCAAAAGTACTTCTTCATGATGGTATCCTCCCGAAAGCTATTAGAAAGAAAATGCTGAATATTACCAATACAATAATCATCCTAACAATCTCATCCATTCTCTCCCACTCCTTTTTGTGACTTGCCGAGGAAATCACTCCATCCCAACAGCAATAACATAAGGATATTGAACAACCGATCCCCTAGGGACCACTTAATATTCCCTTGCTTATCACGTTCTATCGCCATATTCTCCTCCCAGAGACTTTCATTTTTAGAGTACTCTGTACTCAGAAATATTTTGTAAAAGAACTATGGGTATTATATCACAAACCATTTGACCTCTATGCTAATTTCCAATATAATACGCGTATATTTCCCAATATATATTCTTAATTTGATTCCCAAACAAAATGGCAAAAGTTAAAAGAGATATCATCGCTTTGAAATGTACTACATGTGATAGCAAGAACTACACTGACTACAAAACAAAGAATATGAAAGAAAAAATGGTAGTTAACAAGTACTGTGCAGTATGCCAAAAACATACAGAACACAAGGAAACAAAGGTTAAGTAGTCGCTCTTTGAATTAATTACGGGCCCATAGTTTCAATTGGTTCAAACAGCGGTCTCCAAAACCGTTATTCCCTGTTCGAATCAGGGTGGGCCTGCCAGAAATACAAAAAATGAAAAACAACATAATTAAAAATATAATAAGTGAATTAAAGAAAACCAAGTGGCCTACATGGAAACAGGTAGTAATAATGACCATATATACATTAATCATATGTGGTATAATCACCCTGTTAATTCTTGGTTTAGACCTAGGACTCTACAAAATTAGAGACTGGTTTCTTAATGTTTAACTAAATAACAAATGACAAAAGAAGTAGAAGTAAAAAAAGAAGTGAAAGAGAAAGTAGCAAAAGCTCCTAAAGAAGCTGTAAAGAAAGAAAATCCAAATGCAAAATGGTATGTACTAAACATCAGAACTGGATATGAGAACAGTATTCAAAAAGAATTGAAGCAGAGAATTGAAGCTACAGGTATGGAAGACAGAATTGTTGATATATTAGTCCCTACCCAGAAGAAAATCTTCGTTAAAAAAGGTAAGCAAGAAGTTAAAGAAGAGAAGATATTTCCTGGATATGTATTAGTAAAGATGGAATTGGATACAAGAACATGGGATTTGGTAAAGAATACAGAAGGTGTAAGAGGTTTCGTTAAAACTGAAAAATATCCAAAACCTCTTCCTGATTCAGAAGTAAGAGCAATTACAAAATTCATGGAAGTCGAAACTCCTTCATTCCAAACATCATTCAGTGTTGGTGAAGCAGTTAAGATTACAGAAGGTGCATTTGCAGACTTCATTGGAAGTGTACAGGATATTGATACTGCTAAAGGAAAGATCACAGTCCTCATTTCTTTCCTAGGTAGAGAAGCACCTGTCGAATTAGATCTTACACAGGTAAGTAAACTTTAGTTAAATATATATTGATATGGCAAAAATAGTAAAAAAAATAATTAAGATAACTATACCCGCAGGCAAGGCAACCATGGCACCTCCAATAGGTCCAACTCTTGCTCCTTACGGTATTAATGCTCAGGATTTCTGTGCACAGTTTAATGAGAAGACAAGAGAGAATGACGGCATATTAACACCAGTAATCTTAACAATCTACGAAGACAGAACATTTGGATTTGAATTAAAGACTCCTCCTACATCAGAATTGATTAGAAGAGAATTACGCATCAAATTAGGTTCAGCAAGACCAAACTTAGACAAGGTTGGAAAACTTTCTAAAGAACAGGTTATGAAGATTGTTGAAGTAAAAATGCCAGACTTAAATACCTCGGACCCAGAGCAAGCAGCAAAGATTATTGCTGGTACTGCAAAACAGATGGGTGTAGAAGTAGAACTTTAATTACAAAAGATATACAAATATGAAAAGAGGAAAAAAATATATTAAGACGACAAAGGGATTAGATAGAGAGTTAACATATTCTGTTGCAGAGGGTGTTAAGAAAGTTAAGTCCCTCTCCTACTCTAGCTTTACAGGTACATTAGAATTACACGTTGATGTTAAAGTTCCTAAGGACAGAGATCCTAAGTCTATAAAAGGTGCAATCTCACTTCCTAATGCTAGTGGTAACAAGGTTGTTAGAGTTGCAGTATTTGCTACTCCTGACAAGGATGAGGCTGCTAAAGCAGCTGGTGCAGACTTAGTAGGTATGGAACAGATTATGAAGGATATCAAATCTGGTAAGATTGAATTTGATGTAGCTATTGCTACTCCTGCAGTCATGCCTAAGCTTGCTGTTCTTGGTAAAGAATTAGGTCCTAAGGGATTAATGCCAAGTCCTAAGAATGGTACTGTTACTGATGATGTTGCTAAGGCTGTTGCTGAATACAAAAAGGGTAAGCAGACATTTGCATGTGATGACTCTGGAGTTATACATATGAATGTAGGTAAATTGGATATGGATGATGCTAAATTAGTAGAGAATGTACACGCAGGTGTTAGTGCTATTGAAGAGGTATTATCTAAGCCAGTTGATCAGATTTTACAGAAGATGCATCTTGCTCCTACAATGGGTGCAAGTGTTAAGATAGCCTACTCTAAAGCATAGTAGATATTACATATTGTAATTGAAAGACCTCCGTAAGGGGGTCTTTTTGTTTATGTATACCTTTACGATATCAACACTATGGGGTATAATATACATGTCTTTTAGCTCTTACTAGGAAAAAAACATTACAACATATTGAGGAGATCGTAAAAATGTCAAATAACGAAGGCACCTTCGTCACTATATCTGGAGATGAGTATAAAATCATCAAGAACTACGGTGATTTACTCGTTCTCGAACGGAATGGTTTCAAAATTCTCTACTTTGAGAAACAAAAAACCATGCTTCCCTGTGCTGTCAAAAAGATTCAGACTCAAAATGTAACTGAGGATGAAACAAGTATGACATTTATGGGAGTACCGTTTGCTAAGACTGGATATATTCCTGGCGAATGCAATACCAAAAACATTACCACCTCAATCAACAGCACAACCGTAACCTTTAGTATTGAAAACAAAAGCAGTAAACTTCTGAAGGTTACATATTAATAATAAACAAGGCACAACTTTAGTAATAAAGTAATACAAAATCATAATCCTAGTAATAAAAGACAGAGAGTGGACTAATAGTAGTTGACAAGCAATCTAGAAGCTTATCAGCTTTTATTTTTATAAACACCTATTAGCCACTCTCAGCACCACCCTATTATCACAACATATCTTTACAATCCTATATCTATAGGATAGAATATCTAGGCAACAAGTATACCCGTTGCACCTTTCAAATCCAATATCAATTAGGGAGAATTACAATGTCCGCCATGTGTGATTTGTGTTCAGATACAAAATGTTTATTTCGTAATAGTAAGAACGAAGAACAGTCCTGTTTTCTGTTCAAAGCCAAGGCTGCGAATGCCGAAATCACTTTTGCACCAGAAGATGTCCAGTTCGGGCAAGCCCCAAAAAGCAAAACCCGTAATAAACACCGGACTATATTAGTTGAAAAAGATATTCAAGATCCAGAACGGGATATAAAATATTATGACAACAAAAGGGCAAAGATTCGAACTCGCATCGGTCTGTACTGCTGTATAGTATCAGGTCCTATGAAGTTCAAAATACTCAAAGTTCTTCCAACGAGATCTCCATACAAACAGATTAGAGATCTACAAAGTGGCACTATTACAAGTGGAGAACCATATGATAAATATGTTGTCCAGACACCACAAAAGCCATCTCCCGATTGGAACGAAGAGGTAAGAAAACTCTTTGAAGAAGATTGGCCGGAGCAAACCTTGCGCGTAATTCCTATGAAGACTTTCATCCGCCAAGTGATGAGAACCTTAAAGGAACGTGCTCTGGAAGCATAGCTCTAGGCTTTAACTTCAAAGCAACTGTTATACTTGTTGAACGTCGTTTTACAATTGTACAACGGCAGTCTGGGGGCCTATATATTGAATGTGTATCCTAAATAGGAGATAGTACTCAGCTGAGTATCTCATTATTTAAATCACTTCATTTAGGCCCCCGCACTACCGAACAAACTTGACCCTACCCCATTCTACTGATATAATCCAAGCCATATATTAACCTAAGAAACAGGGTACAGAATAAATCCTTGTGAGGTAAATAGTGAATTCAATTAATAAATAATAAATATGTCTAAAACACGTTCTCAAAAAACGGAGTTGCTAAACGGATACAAAGAAATCCTTAAAAATAAGGTTGGATATCTTTTAATCAACTCTGAAAAGACAGATACTAAGACTGTAACGGGCCTTAAGATCCAGTTAAAAGGTGTAGGAGCTAACTACGAAGTAGTTAAGAACAGTATCTTTAAAATAGCTCTACAAGAGGCAGAGCAACCATTACAAACACAAGAGTTTGATGGCCCTACTGCAATTATATTCTTTGATGAAGATCCAACTGCTCCTGCGAAATTAGTAAAAGAAGCACAAAAAGTTACCAAGCTTTTTGAAGCAAGAGGTGGTGTATATGAAGGTGAATTTTTAACAGCAGAAAGAGTAATGCAATTAGCAGATATTCCTTCAAGAGAAGTATTACTTGGTAAGTTACTGGGCACAATGGTCGCCCCACTCTCTGGCTTTATGAATGCCGTTACTGGCAATGTCAGAGGTTTAACAATGGTTCTAAAGGGCATTTCTGAAAAGGATGCTTAAGGACATAATTTAGTTATTTAATTTATACATATCTACAAAAATGGCAGACGAAGCAAAAACATTACCAGAGCTTTCAGAGAACGCAAAGAAAGTTATGGAAATAGTAGAGAAGATGACAGTGCTTGAGCTCGCAGACTTGGTCAAAGTTATGGAAGACAAGTTTGGAGTAAGTGCCGCAGCTCCAGTTGCAGTAGCAGGAGTAGCAGCAGCACCAGCAGAAGAAGTCGAAGAGAAAACAATGTTTGACATTGTTCTTAAAGACGCTGGCGCACAGAAGATCTCTGTTATCAAAGTTGTAAGAGAAATCACAGAACTTGGTCTCAAAGAAGCTAAGGATATGGTTGATGCAGCTCCTCAGACAGTCAAAGAAGGTGTCAAAAAGGAAGATGCAGAAGCTATCAAAGCAAAATTTGAAGAAGCAGGTGCAACTGTAGAATTGAAATAATAGTTCTACATAGATAGATCGTAAGAGGAGCCATAGCAATATGGCTCTTTTTTTATTTAATGGAAATGTAAGTGTTACTCCTCCGATTGGTATGAAAACCGATATTATCGGAGGAGTTGTTACACTTAAAAAGCATGTAAATTTTTATTTACATATATTCAGAAAAGATTTTGGTTATTTCTTCATCAAAAAAGTCGCCTCCATGCTCACCTCCAGCCATTTGATACTCAGCCCAATCGATCCCAATTTTGAATTTAAGAAGTCCCTTGAGGTTGAAAACCTCTGTTAAAAGATCAATATAATAATGATCCTCTAACCCCTTTGGAAAATCTTTGAAATCAACAGATATGTCCCCAAACGGTAACGGCTGATTGAATTCTATCTTTCTCCCCCCCACAAGATTTGGAAACCTTCCAATTACATGTAAGTTTACCATCTTCTTAGGGTCCTTTCTGCTTTCTAAATGTAAAGATCGTATGCATAGGATTATGTATACAGCATATATTATAGGCCCGTATCCACCCAAAGTAAATATATGAACTGCCATCGACAAATACACCCCAAATTAAGTATAATCTAACCAGAATCTGCCTTAATTTAATACACATATATTTCAATGACCTACACACCTTTTACACAATGGATGATTACGACTGGCGTTCCTCAACAGGTCTTAGAATTGTTACTTGCTGTAATGATAGTCGCGACCATTGTAAGCATAGCTAGATATATCATAGGGTCTAAAACATATGGAATATATGCACCAATAATCTTGGCAATTGCATATTCATATACAGGACTTAAATATGGTTTAGCCATAACCTTAATCGTCATACTAACTACCCTACTCTCATACACCATACTTAGAAAAGTACGTATGCATTACATAGCTAGAATAGCTGTAAACTACTGCCTGCTGTCCATAATGCTGGTAGTATTCTTCATAGTTATTGGGCAATTCGGTTTTGGCTTAGACAACATGTCAAATATCTCTGGCCTTGCCGCAATCTCCATTGCAGCACTCTCAGACTTCTTCATAAAGCAATATGTAAAGAAATCATTTAAATCCTCTGTCCTTATCCTTTCTAGCACCGTACTCATAGCTACACTCGGATGGTTTGTCATAACCCGAGATGTAATCACGGTATACTTCTTAAACAATCTTTGGATTGTACCAATCTTAATAGTTTTAAATATCCTCATAGGACAGTTTACTGGCCTTAGAATCAAAGATCTCTTTAGATTTAAATCAGTTATTCAGAATAAGGAGAAAGACAATGTTCAGAAATAGGATAAAAGATGTATTAGGATTGAATAGACGAAATCAAGAGTACGTTCGTCCTTACAATCATCCAAAAGCAAAAGCATTAGCAGATAACAAGATAGCTACAAAAAAACTTCTTGCAAGAGAAGGTATTAACACATCCGAGGTATACAAGTTAATCAAAAATCGAAAACAATTAGCCTTCTTAGATTGGGAATCATTACCAAAAAGCTTCGTTATTAAACCCAATCAAGGCACTGGTGGAAATGGTATCCTCGTCCTCTATGGCCGTAAAAAAGGTGAATTAGCATGGATAAGGCCAGGCGGAGAGGTATTAAGCAAAAAAGATCTTGCCCTACATATTGAGAATATCCTTGAAGGTAGATTTTCAATGGGTGAAAGAAGCGATATTGCCATAATTGAAGAAAGAGTTCGAACTGACTCATTCCTCAAGCAATACTCCTACAAGGGTGTACCCGATATTAGAATCATATGTTTCAATCTCGTCCCCATTATGGCTATGATGCGAATACCAACCAAAAGATCCAATGGTACTGCCAACCTACACTCAGGAGCTATATGTACGGGTATAGACATAGCCACAGGTATAACCACCTACTCTATGCATATGAACAGCCGATCCTTGCTAAGCGATACATACGAGATGATTGATAATACACAGGACTTGAAGATTAACAAAAAGCTCTCAGGTGTTCAGATACCTGATTGGGACAAAATATTGGATATTGCAGTCAGATGTCAAAAAGCCAGTAAACTAGGCTATACAGGTGTCGACATAGCATTAGATGCAGACAAAGGCCCTATCGTCTTTGAACTAAACGCTAGACCAGGACTTGGTATTCAGGTAGCAAATCAAGCGGGATTAAGATGGAGATTAGAAAAAGTAAAAGGATTAGAAGTAAAAAGTATTAAACATGGTATTAGGGTAGCTAAAAATCTTTTTGGTGGAGAAGTTGAGGATAGTATAGAAGCTATCAGTGGAAGAAAGGTTATAAATATTAATGAGAAGATAACCCTCTACTACAAATCATACAAAGAAGGTAGTAAGAATGATAATAAAGATCGAGAAATAACTACAGCATTTGTTGATACTGGAATGATAACCTCTCGTATATCTAGAAGTTATGCTTCGAGAAGTGGCTACTTTGAAACAATGAGACAGTTTGATTTCTTGAAATGCCCAAAAGAATTTCCAACCTTTAAAGATGCACAAGACTATATCGATGAATACAGCAAAAATTCACAACCAGATGGACATATCATACGTCTAGCGAAAATCTTTGAAGACGGGCAAATCGTTGTAAGACCTGTTATCATAATTAAGATAAAGGTCTCAGGTGAAGTTCTAGATCTCGAAATGATTGTCACTGAAGATACTACTCACTCTGTAATTTTAGGTAGAAATGATCTCAAAGACTATTTAATCGATACAAGTAAAACATTTAAATAATGAAAACATACGAAGAATACTTAAAAGAAGCTGGCAATGTACATTTAGCATACTATGTTGAGGCTGCAGATATCTTGGGTATCAAATATACAATAGTCGTGAGAAGTCTAATTGCTAAGTTTGAGGTTGGAGATAAGCATTGGTTCATTATAAATACCGTCACACCATTAACCTCCTCCCCAAGTGCTACAATTTCGAAACGGAAGAACTTAACTAATATGGTATTAAGCTCGTATGGTGTAGATGTACCGAAACAGGAAGGGTTGAGCAGCGCCATCGATGCCATTAAATTCTTCAATAAGTATAAAAATATCGTCATAAAACCCTCACAACAGCTTGGTGGGAAGGGCATTACCCTACTCCCAGAGACAGAAGCACAGGTAATATCATCTTTCAATGTTGCGTTAGAAAAAGACAGATCAAAGGGAGAGGTAAAAGTATTAGGTGAAGAATTCATAAAAGGAGAAAACTATCGCTTCCTAGTAGTGGGTGAAAACGTTGTTGGAATAGTCTGGAGAAAGGCCCCCGTGGTTATTGGCAATAGTAAGAATACTATAAGAGAACTAATTGATATTTCAAACAAAGAACGTAGCCTCCTCGTACTTAAATCTATTCCCATAGATTCAGAAGTACAAACTAGATTGAAAAATGCTGACCTAACATTAGATACCATTCCTGAAGAAGACCAAATTATAACCCTTCGATACAATTGTAATCTAACTACTGGAGGCACTACAGAAGAGTGTGCATCTATAGTAGATCCATACTACAAAGAGCTCGCTGTGAAGGCCGTTAAGGCTCTCGATTTGGAATTTGGGGGTGTGGATATCATTGCAGAAGATATAACCAAACCAGGGAAGTGTGGGATTAACGAAATTAACTACAACCCAGGGTTAAGATTACATTATAAAGCAGACAAGGGTGAAAAAGTAAAAGTCGCAGTCCCTATTATGGAATATATTAGAGATAAGTACGCAAATAAATTATAAGTCTACCATTATGAGTAACGTGCAAGTATTACAAGGCCTCAATCTCGAGTCAGATATCTCAGTTATTAAACTCAACGTTCACAAATCAGATGCCCTCGTAAAGTATCTAGAAATGCTAAAAGGTTTTCACCCCTTATTCATTCGAGAATACAAATTTGAAAATGATGTCTTAAGGATTCATTCTCAGATGACATCCCTCTGGAGAGAGCTTGGAGGGATCATTGTAGCTCTCGATCATGGGAATATGAGCTATGAGGAAGCAAAGAAATATACCTTGGAAAACGTTGTAAAGCAAAGACTTCTCTCAATGGTTACAATCCCTATACTGCACATTGCAAACAAGTTGGGACTTGAAACAACACCTACTTTAGTTCAAGACCAAAGAGTTACATATTCAAAAGGCTATAATAGACATTACACAATTGGCGTTGGTAAACATTCTGAGATTCTGTATTCTGTATCCTCTAGTAAAGATTCTAAGATTGCTCAAACAATTCAAAAGGATAAATGGGCCAGTAATTTAATGATTGAGCGCATGGGCCTACCTATTCCCAAATGGCAAGTAGTAGACAATATTACTCAACTTGAAGAAATCTGGAGTCAATATCAAAAACCCGTAGTCATCAAACCTGTTGGCTTAGTTGGTGGACATGGTGTCGTAACAAGTATCAAAACATTAGAAGAAGCCAAAGAGGCATTTAAGTTTGCACAAAAAGCATGTAGTAAACATATCGGAAAAGATTGGCAAAACAAGATAATGATGCAAGAACAAATCAAAGGAGAAGATTACAGGCTCCTCGTTATAGATGGCCACTTAGAAATAACCACCAAGCGAATCCCTGCCTTCGTTGTCGGTAACGGGAAGAATACAATAAAAGAGTTAATTGAAGTAACTAACACCGATCCTAGAAGAGATGTAACCAATCCTACACATACACTTAAACCAATAATAATTGATGAACCCCTCCTCTCATACCTCAAAGACCAAAAGCTTACATTAGAATCTGTCCCTAAGAAAGAACAGAATATCTATGTTAGAAAGGTAGCAAGTATGAGTCAAGGTGGTATCACAGAAGACTTCACAGAAAAAGTTGGACCTGAGATTAAAGCAATTGTAGAAAGCATAGCCTCTTCAATCCATGCATTTACCTTAGGCGTTGATATCCTTTGTCAGGACATATCAAAACCTCTTACACAAGAGAATGGTGGAATAATTGAAATCAATATCATGCCTGAAGCATATCTCAATGTATATCCAGTAATTGGAGAAGCTAGAGAAGAGGTATATGAGAAATATGTAAAAGCGCTAGTTAAAGGCAATAACACAAAACAGATAGTAATTGTTGGGAACAGCACAGAAGATTTACCTACTCTACTGAGGAAGAGATCCCTCTTCGGATCCTACCTCAAACAAGATGCGGTTATAGGAGAATACAAAGATGAGGAAATAATAATTAACGGGCTAGATATAAATAAAGGCCTAGAGAAATGGAAGGCAATAGAAGGCCTTAAGGTAAACGCTTCTTTAGATGCAATGATAATACATCATAGAAATGTAGAAGATGTTAAAGAAACTGGTCTAGGATTTAACAGAATCGATCTGCTAATGGTTGAGAAAAAGTACTTTGAGGATAGAGAGTTTGTAAAAGCAATTAGAAAGTACCAATTCAAGGGTTTAATATCTAAAATTAAAAAATTCTAATATGAAATACCTCATTATTGATAAGAGACAACGCGTAGAAGTAGCTACAATGGGTGAAATACCTACTGGGTCTGCTAGATTGGTAGAAGAATTAAAAAAGAAGGATATTCCTTATGATTTTGCATATAATGATGAGATAGCGTTCTTGTTTCATAATGGTTCCACGGTTATTAAGGCAGCTGGTCATGACATAACAGAGTACAGCAACGTGATTTTGCGAGGGCACTCCTTAGATGATGAACGTGAGTACCAATACAAGAGATTCATCATAGACTACGTTGAACAATATAATAGAGACAACCCAGAAAAAAAAGTGATCATTCAGAATTCTAAGGCGATTAAGAATCTCCCATATTACAATAAGATAGCCTTCGCAATGCTGTGTTCAAAAAATAACCTCCCCTACTTTGATACATATTTCCATACTAATGGTGAATATTTAAAAGAGAGAGATATGTTAAAGGAATATCCGTTAATTATTAAAGAATATACCGGTGCGAATAGAACAGAGATGATCGATGGTAAAGAGAAGATTAAGAAGAATGTATTTAGATTAGAAAAAGATGAGGATTACAAGCAAGAGAATCTTGATGGGCAGGATCTTTCCCACTTCTTCATACAAGAATTTTCTGATGCTGGTGAAGATTACAGAATTTTTGTTAAACTAGGCAAGGTTATTGGTGGATGGAAAAGGAAGGCGGTTAATGGTTTTATGACTGTAAGTAAGGGAGAATATGAGATGTATAATCAACCCAACGAGGAAATAGCTGAGATTGCAGAGAGAATGGCAAATGTCTTAGAAGCCGACTTTATGGCTGTAGACTTTATGTATATGAATGGTAAACCATGTATACAAGAGATTAGTTTACACCCTGGGTATAAGGCATATGAGACGAAGATTGAAGGAGAACCTGTTAATATAGCTGAGGCTATTATTACTGCTTTTTAAGTCCTAACTTCTCAAACATATTATTAC
>Ga0209417_1002932_pt1 | contig 24340 bp, 19 predicted proteins | sample RifGroF2_FD_184002 | JGI IMG/M metagenome (GOLD analysis project Ga0209417, IMG submission 184002) | Groundwater microbial communities from Rifle, Colorado, USA - Groundwater F2 (SPAdes) (version 2) | ecosystem: Environmental > Aquatic > Deep subsurface > Groundwater | place: Rifle, Colorado... | reverse complement strand
TGCTGGCGGTCCGGCAGATGGAACACAGCATGGATCGCCGGCACCCCTGCCGGCATCGGTGGAGATGTGGAAAAGACAAAGAAGACTGCCAGCAGGGGTGCTGGCGATCCGGCAGATGGAGCACAGCATGGATCGCCGGCACCCCTGCCGGCAGTCGGTGGAGATATGGAAAAGACAATGAAGACTGCCAGCAGGAGTGCTGGCGGTCCGGCAGATGGAACACAGCATGGACCGCCGGCACCCCTGCCGGCCATCGGTGGAGATGTGGAAAAGACAATGAAGACTGCCAGCAGGAGTGCTGGCGGTCCGGCAGATGGAACACAGCATGGACCGCCGGCACCCTTGCCGGCATCGGTGGAGATGTGGAAAAAACAATGAAAACTGCCAGCAGGAGTGCTGGCGGTCCGGCAGATGGAACACAGCATGGACCGCCGGCACCCCTGCCGGCATCGGTGGAGATGTGGAAAAGACAATGAAGACTGCCAGCAGGGGTGCTGGCGGTCCGGCAGATGGAACACAGCATGGATCGCCGGCACCCCTGCCGGCATCGGTGGAGATGTGGAAAAGACAATGAAGACTGCCAGCAGGGGTGCGCTGGCGGTCCGGCAGATGGAACACAGCCAATAAAGGCTTAACTACCATGAACTAAATAAAAGTGCCAACCTAGTTACCGGCACCATCTTCAAGGTGTTCGGACAGCGTCTTTGCAAAGCTGGTCAATGGTTCGATCACGCCCTGATGATGCATGCTGAGCTGGCCCTGTTCATCACACGACTTCACCCATCTGGAAAGAACGCGCATGTATTTGATTTCCAGTGCGAGCGCCTTGTCAGCCTCCTTTACGAGAACCTTGAGTATTTCCGGGGCCGGCCATGCGGCGCGTTCATTCGTCACCGGCCACGCCTTGTAGCCCATGAGCGGAAGCTTTGCATTCTGCAGATGATGTACCGCGTCGACATGCCATACAGTCATCTGGCAGTAGTCCCTCATATACGCGGCCTGTTTCCTGCCGGTCCTGATTGAGACGGCCTCGAGCTTCCTGAACACATCAAGGGCCTTCTGGTAATTCCCCTTTGATTCCATGAGCCTGCGCCAGTAGTAGCCGGGGATGTCGGTTGAATTCCTGAACACCCAGTCCGTAGTGAAACCGATATTGTAATTGTAGGTCTTCGCGTAGATGGTGGCTTCCTCGAGCAGCCCATACGCCTCTTTTGCGAGATCCGCATTTTCCTTTCCGAACATGCGTCCGAAATAATCATCCTTGAACTCGTCCGCAGTCAGCGAGGGATCCCAGCAGAGCCCGGCCGCGGCTGCCGCATTGTGCTCAAGTGATCTGACACGCCAGTGGTTGAAGCTCATCACTTCGGCGCCAAGCGCTTTTGCCTTGCGCACATTTTCGACAAGTGAATCCAGCCATGATTGGGCGAGCATCATCGTGCCATCGAACTCAAGCCAGGAAATGACGCCGATCCTGTGTCCGGCATCCGCAAGCGGCTTCCATGACGGAAGGTTGTCGGCAATGTCGCGTGCACCGTAGTCCGCGAGACAGGAGAATCTTATTCCCTTTGGAAGCATCTTCGCCAGCGGCGGCATCATGAGGCGGATCGTTTCCGGGTTCGGACTGTATACTGCGATCTCCGCCTCGATCTTCCGTTCCGCCAGTTTTGCCTGCACACGTGGATCTTTAAGGATAGCTATGGAAAATTCAATGTATCTGAGGGAGCCGATTACGGTCGGAAAGAAATTGTCGCCTGGTGGAACTGTCCAATATGGATGCGCCTTGAGATTCATTTCCGGACCTTCCCCGGCTGGAACCGTCCGGCCCAGTCCGGCACTGTCGAAGACTTCGGCAGCGAACTCGAATTTCCTGCAGAGCCGCGCGATCTCGTCGGCATAGGTTGCTCCGTCCTTGGGCCGCCATGCAACGCCTTCGCGCGATATGAGCTGCAATTCATCGAGTTCGGGGAATGCATCGATGCACTGGAGGACACGTTCCACGGCTATGTCGATCACGAGAGGGTGTCTTATATCAGGTTCCGCGAGCTTTACTCCCGACCATTCCTCCTGCCAATTTACGGTGAGTGCGTCGGAAGAATTAAAGGCCGGGGCGCCCTGCCCCGTCCACTCGGGAAGTTTTGCCGCCATGGCCTGGGGCATGGATTCCGGTTCGAAGGAAACCGAATTGCGGATTCCGCGGGCATGGGCCCTGGACATCATGCTTTTATACCTGCCGTAGACTGCCTTGAGAAGCTCCTCATTATCCCGGATCTGCTCGAATTCCTGGGGGAACCAATGCTCCTTTACCTTCACCCTGCTCCTGCCGATCATGTCTTCCGCGAGAGGTTTCCTGTTCAGGTTTCCGAGACCTAGATCCAGATGCCTGATTCCCCTGTACTCAAACGGGAACCATTGCTGCGGGGTATACATATGGAAGAGCAGATAGTTGAATTTCTGCCGCGCCATGTTGTCGATGAATCCGGCGAACTCCTTCTCAGTGAAAAATGACTGGTCCTGGACAAAGTTCAGGTGCATCCTGATACCGCGGTTCGGCATTCCCGGAATATGCCGGACATGGAGTTCGGGCATTTCCAGAACCTCCTTCTTCTCAGGAAAAAGAATGCCCGAAAATTCAAAGACGCATCCGAACTTCTCTGCAAACGTATAGACCGCATGCAGGACTGCGCCTTCGCTTCCGCCCTTTATCTCGACAGAAACGGGATCGGCGTCGATCATTATTTCCTGCGGATGCAGCGAACTGTCGGTCGACAGCGAGATTGATATCCTGGCATCAGCCGCCGGCGCCGAAACAGATCTAACCTGTTCACCGGTGAGGTGCCTGAGGATGTTCACCAGTTCCTTTTCAGCATGGACTCCTGTCTGATGGGTGGGGCTTATATGTACGACTGCTATCATTTAATTCCTTCTGTTTGATTTAATGCAAAGGGTGACTCAAGAGGAAAGGCTAATATAGGAATACATTTTTATAAATCAATTGGCTCAGTCAATTCCCTTTGCCATGGTAGGGTTTTACCCCATTGCAAATTTGCTTGTTTGAAAATATGTTAAGCTAAAAGTGCGTAACAGGCAATTGAAAATTATTTTATCATAAAAAGGGGGATGTCAAAATGAAAAGAACAGGAAAAGCACCTATCGTCGCGCTTGGGGTCTGCATCGCAATGCTGACGGTGGCCGTCACTTCGGAACTGATTGCACAGCAGGCGAAAGTCGTCTCCAGCTACGGACCGACAGACCAGGATGTCACCTTCGAACAGATCAAGGCAGCACGCATGGCCGTGAAGGCGGAGATCGCAAAGCAGCACAAGGAAATGCTGGATTCGCGCTACGATTCCTTCAAGAAGACGGATCCGGCGGAAACCATGTCGGGAGGAAAGCCCATTCCTACAGGTCCTACAGCCCATCTCCATGGGATCACATGGGATAATCTCGACAAGATGACACCGGACGAGATAAAGGCAAAAGGCGTGTTTCCCTACAGGCCCCTTCCCTTCGCCGACCATGCCGAAGGAGGAATGCTCTTTCCACCAATGACGATAAACCTCCTGCCCAGGCTTGAACGCTTCGACATTGAATTCGACCTGCCAGAACATATTCTCCCAGATGCGGCCCCGGCAATCTACCTGACCACCCGACCCGATCTCGGCGACGTGGCGAAAGGACGCCTTATCACCATCAACAACTATTACGAGATATTCAACGGTATTCTCAACCCCAAGCAGCTTGAAGGTCTCAGGCTCCTGCTCACCCAGTTCCCGCAGCAGCAGTTCAACGCCACCGAAGACCGCCGCAACAGCAAACCTGAAGGAATGCTGGGAGTGACCTGCTTCGACTGCCATGTGAACGGACATACGAACGGCGCCAACCATCTTGTCGGAGACATCCGGCCGCAGGAATTCAGACACCGCATCGAGACCCCTTCGCTGCGCGGAGTCAACATCCAGAGGCTCTTCGGATCACAGCGCGCACTGAAGACCGTCGAGGATTTCACGGAGTTCGAACAGCGCGCCGCATACTTCGACGGTGACATCGCCATGGCCGCCAAGAAGGGCGTCAATGTCCTCGAACGCGCCTCGCAGGTGCATGCGATGGCGGAGTTCCTGGCAATCCTGGATTTCCCGCCAGCTCCGAAACTCGACATCTACGGAGCTCTCGACAAGAAGACAGCTACCGCAAGCGAACTGCGCGGAGAGGCGCTCTTCAACGGCAGCGCCAAATGCATATCGTGCCATCCCGCCCCGTATTACACGGACAACAGCATGAACAACCTGAAGGCCGAACGCTTCTACAAGCAGGAAATGTCAAACGGAATGATGATGGCCGCCGACGGCCCGATCAAAACGTTCCCGTTGAGAGGCATCAAGGATTCTCCTCCATACCTGCACGATGGCCGCTGCTTCACACTCGAAGACGTGGTAGAGTACTTCAACCTTGTCCAACAGCTGCATCTGAAGGACCAGGACAAGAAAGATCTTGTAGCCTTCCTGCGCGCGTTGTAGAGGACATATTGTCATGCGGGGCTGTTTCAGATATGTGCTTGATGATCAGTATTATTGTTCGTAGAGCTGATTTCAAAAATACAAAAAAACGGTTGTTGTGGGAAAAACGCTTGTTGGAGTTCACAGCTTCAGCGTGTCTTGGTATTAAACAGGTTATACACGCTAAAGCAGCGCACTCCAACTTTAGAAATCAGCTCAAATGAGGCAATTTTGAAATTGCCTCCGTAGTTAACGCATTCTTGCGTGTTAAGTAGGTACGTGCTTCAGCATGTACCATCTTAATTTCCAGGAATGGGACAGGCTAAAGCCCGTCCCTACTTAGGAGTTACAGCATCTGTTTTCGCGCTGTCATTAGCCGCCTCCCATTTTGCAACTACAAGACGTTTCTCGCCTTGGAGAGAAAGCTGTCCAAAGCCGCCGCCGGGAGGACCACCTGCCTGCCTTCGGAAATTTCCAGCATTTCTGCCAGGCCCCTGCTGATCCGGCATCCCCGGTGGCGGAACACCTCCGGGAAACATCCCGGCGCCCGGCCTGCGCATCCTGTTTGCATTTACCGCTCCGGGCATGCCGCCACCTCTCCTGCCCATGTTCATGTCAGGCGGAGCTTCGGGAAGTTCTATCTTGTCGACAATCTCGTAATCCAGTTTTTTGAAATACGTCTCGGACATGTTCTTAAGTTCTGCTTCAGTCCCCACGAAATAGATGCTCTCTCCAGCGGACCACTTCTGGATGTCCTCCGCAAGAGCCTGCGTCAAGGCCTGGCCACTGAGCCCTTCATATTTAGCCATCAGGGACTTGAGCTTGTCGGCCTGCCTGGGTCGTGGCGTGTCGTTTTCAGCACCGCCATCCCTCTGGTTCTGTCGTCCGCCTCTCGAGATCTGCGCGGGATCGGCCAGCCGCCATGCGCGGATGAAGTCGAGGTGCTGATACATTCCCTGGTTAGCAACGAGAACGGATCCAGCAGGCACATCCCTGCGAAGTGCTGCGGTGGTGCTGGCAAGGATCTGGTGCTGGTATTTGAGAGTACGGCATTCCTGCAGCGTCGTTGGGACGCCCCACAATGAATAAATCATTAAAATCACAGAGACAGCCGCAATCCGCGGCGCCAGATCCAGCCGATGCGTAATGAACCAGAGAGTCCAGACCGCCGTCACGGAGAACAGCGGAAATAACGGCAGCAGAAAACGCAGGCTCCCGGCGGCGCCGCCCATTCCGTCCCAGTAGTACGCCATGTACAAGATAACCGATGGTGTAATGAGCAGCGCGATCAGGATGCCGAATGGACGCATGATCCTGGATTGAGGGTCTTCATCCTTCCCACCTGAAACTTTCCTGGAAATGCTTATCATGAGCGCAATTCCCATGAGCGCCAATGGCAGCAGGACGCCAACTCCGTCTCCAAGGAGATTCTGTATGTACTGGAGCCAGTGCTGCTTGAAATAGTCCCAGCCGAAACCAGTCTGTTCATGCGTGATGGAATATGCCGTCCTCCAGAATGCGCCGAACGTCAGCTGGTTCCGAATCATCAGAGGAATTATCGGCAGCAATGCGCCACAGACGGCGACCAGGTAGTGCAGCCATATCCGTGGACGGGCGCGCCAGTGCCAGAATAGAAAGACAGCCACTCCAAGACCGAACACCACCTCCGGATATCGTACTGCCGGAATGCAGCCAAGCAGAAGCCCCGCGCCAAATGCTTCGAGAAGACGGCCATGCTTCGCCCAGCACACCAGCAGATACACTCCCCAGACAAGCAGAGCCGCGACCGACATGTGTGAGATCGAACTCAGCGCGTGCGAATTGAATACCGGATTGAGCGCCAGCGTCAATGATGCCAGGACACCCCAGCCTGATCCTGTCAGAGACCGCGTCAAAAGAAAAACTCCAAGCAGCGTCAATACGGCAAGAACTGGATTTAGAAGGACGCTTGATTCAGATCCGGAGAGCCTTGTTATCAAAGCTATCGCCAGCGGAAGACCCGGCGAGTAGCGGCTTACAAAAAAACCCGTATCAGTTATAAGCCAGTGCATGCCGATGTACTGCACCGGCGAATCCGGACGGAATGTCGCCCGTCCGGTCTGTGCCAGCAAAGTGCCCTGCGCCCAGTATCCGTTGGAATCGGGATGGCTGATCGCAGGCGAGTGGAAATGACTCAGGAAGACGGCATAGCCGATCATAAGCACGATCAGACAGGCAACCGGTATCCAGCGGCCTGGCTGTCTTCCAGCGCTCTGGACATGTTCCTGTCCGTCTAAAGATTTAATTTCTTCCGGCTGGGCCACGAGATCCTCCAAAGAAAGGGCGGATCCCCGGTGAGAGGATCCGCCTGCTGTTTAACCCATTCAATCAATTATGCCCATCTGCACGAGCCTTGCTTCCTGGCGCGGAGTCGCAACTTTGAGCAGATCCTCCTTAGCCTTTGCAAGCGCCTGCTCGGACTTCTTCTTCGCCTCACGCACGGCTGTCAGGCTCGCCTTGACATCCTCCGGCGTGGATTTTGAATTGTCGAGGGCTTCTTCAAGGGCCTTGTTCGCCTTGCCTATTTCCGTGGTTGGCTGGGCGGCATCCGCTCCAGGTCCGCCACGGCGTCCGCCTGGACCGAATCCCATGCGCCCCTGCGAAGCTCGCATTTCGCGCGACAACGTCATCACCTTCTCAACCAGCGGCTGCAGAACCTTCCATTCCTCATCAGTGGCGCTGAGGCTTTCCTTCAGATTGTCCATGAGCTGCTGCTTCATCTTCTCAGGGTCGAAATTCCTCGGTCCCTGACGCTGCCCGCCCTGGCCACCCGCAGGATTCTGCGGCGCCACCTTCGGCGCCTTGCCCTTGTCGGCATTTGCGTCAGCTGGCTTCTCATCCTGGCCGGATACCGAATTGCCTGTCAAGAACACCACGCCCGACAAAAGGCATCCCGCGACCATCACGACTGTCATCTTCTTCATGAACATCTCCCTGGGTTAATGATTATTTCCACGTTGATCTATTTGTTTATAGCCGATTAGTTGCTCCGCTCTTCTGCTTATATGACATGCATTTGCAGATAATATGGAAAAATGCGCATCGTCTCGAATGGCGCTAAGAGAAGAACAAACTAAAGTTTGAACTCCAACATTTGTCGGCGCGCTGAGTTTGGAGTTCAAGCCCTGGTCGCCGAAGGCGCTGCCAGAGGAGCCTGTCGGACTTGGAAATCAGTTCAGGAGTGGTTGAACTTGTCCATAGTAGCGCATGTTTGCGCGTTAAGTAGGTACGTGCTTTAGCATGTACCATCTTAGTTTCCAGGAATGGGACAGGCTTCCTTCGACAAGCTCAGGACAAGAAAGCCCTGTCTACTATACGCATTTTCCCGCAGTGCCTGCCTCATGGTGCATCTTAAGTCCCAGTCGAAAGCAGGACTAACCACAGATGCACGGGCTAAAACATGCGTATAGTAGGCAGGGATAGATGCCCTGATAATATTTTTTCCGCACTTGCATTTTCACGGACCGAATATTATCATTATTAAATAATAGTTTGCTTTATTCAATATTATTTTATACGAGGCGCAAATGAGACAGTACCGGAGAGTGATGCTCGGGGCCACATGCCGTGCGGCCGGGGAACTCCTCAGGGGTTCCGGACAGGATCTGATAAGCGAGAGGTCTGCTTCAATCGGAGGGGAGTATTTCGACTCCTACCGCAAATGCTCCAGCTGGGGGCGGACTCCTGTTACTCAAGCCGGAAAGGACTTCTACAGGGAAATGTATTCAAGAGGGATGATGTCGGGATGCGGCGACTCCTACGGACTCGCCCCGATACTGTACGGACGGCTCAGGGGGCTCGAGGACTCCTTCATGCTCACTACGGAACTGGCACAGATAAGAAAAACAGACAGAGGCTTCGAACTCGACGTCTACAACCAGTCCGGACACGATACGCTGCGCTGCGAGGAGCTTGTCGACAACACCCTGCGCTGCGTGTCAGATCCAAAATGGGGCCTGGGCAACATCGTCTCAAAACGCCTGAACGCTGCGATATTCGCAGAAAATGCCGAAGCAGCTTTGAAGAGCTCCATCGATGGAGCTGAGCTGCGTCCAGGACGGAATTCCAAGGAGATCTTCCTGAGCTGTCCGGTCGAAGCCTCCACCGGCTGGACCGCAGCCCGCGAACAAGTCCTCTCGATATGGCTCAAACGCGACGGTGTCCTCAAGGACGCCAGGATAGAGGCCATCGCAAAGGAATTCGATTTCAGCTTCAAGAAGGACTTCCACCGCTTCGACGACGGCAGGATCTTCCTGAACTGTGCGAAATTCGCAAACCCAATCGAAGCCATCGATGCGGGGCTGAACTTGAATGGCACCGAGGCAAGGCATTAATAGCAAAGACAGCCTGAAGGCTGGACTCCAAACTTTGGAGTTCAAACTTTAGTTTGCCATAAATTGAAAGGTTATTAAAATGTTTCTTTCCGAATTACATGAAGGCAAATGCATCAGGACTGAAAGCTCCGTCAAGTTTGACAAATCATATGATGCCGTAGTTGCCGGACTCGGCACAGCCGGCGCGATCGCGGCGCTTTCCGCGGCGGAGAACGGCGCGAGCGTCCTGGGCGTCGAACGCATCAACCTCTGCGGCGGCACCGCCACCGCCGGAGGGGTCTTCAGCTACTACTACGGAATTCCCGGAGGACGTTTCGAGGACATAGATGCAAAAGCTGGGAAACTCAGGGAAGGTAATTTCATCACCAACGGAGTATTCCATCCCGATGCCAAAGCCATAGCGCTCGAACGGGAAATCCTGGACAAAGGCGCCTCGATACTTTACGAATCCAGTGTGATAGGCGCATATCTCAGCGCCGCTGACAAGGTCTGTGGAGTCCGCCTCGCCACACCTGAAGGTGTCAAGAATATCGGATGTAAAATCCTCATCGACGCCAGCGGCGACGGTGAAGTCTGCGCAATGGCCGGTGCGAAATACAGGGAAGGCCGCGAGTTCGACGGCCTGCCGCAGCCCTGCTCCAGCGTCAGGGTCTACGTCAGAGACGGCAAAATCCATATGGCCAATTTCGATGCCGGATATGCTCTAAGCTCCGATGCGGCCGACATGACCCGCGGCATGATCAGCTCCAACTCACTGCACATGTCGGCACCCGGCGAAGCAGCTCCGCCCCTGCTCTGGATCACCACCATGCCGGGCCTCCGTGAAGGACGCCTCATAGCCTGCGACAGGACGCTCACGTTCGCCGACTTCATGGATGGCAAACACGAAACTGATCCTGTTGTCTGGGCATATTCCAATTTCGACAGCCATACTCAGGACTGGGTATTCGAGGATGATCTCGCAAAAGACTGGATGGTCGCCGCAAGCCTCTGGGGAAAAGTCTTCACCTTCCCAGTCCCGCTGGAGACAATGCTCGTCAAGGATTTCAGCAATCTCATGGCAGTGGGACGCTGTCTTTCCGTCGACCACATCATGGCATGCGCGCTCAGGATGCAGCGCTGCATGCAGAAGCTGGGCCAGGCAGCTGGAACCGCTGCGGCGCTTGCATTGCGCGCAAATACCGGGCTGAGATCCGTCGACCGGAAGGCATTGAAAAAGCTGCTGGAATCCGACCACTGCCTGGACGCCTCAAAGCTTCCTGACTGTTCCTACCCCCAGGATCCGGAAAAGCTGAAGGAAATACTCTCAAGCGACGCTCCGGGCGAAGCCATCTGGCATCTCTCCAGGAATTCAAAGGATTTCGGAAAACTGCTTCTTGAGTGGCTCGCTGGCTCTGACCGCGGCCTTTCAAAGAATGCCGCACTTGCACTCGGAATTGCCGGCCGCCGCGAGACCCTTCCCTTCCTGCGCATGATTTTAAAGGAACGCGACAATTTCCTTCCGAAATCCAGCCGCGGACACAACCAGCCGCGCCTTCTCGGCGCCATCCACCTGCTGGCGAAGCTCAATGATGCTGAAAGCATCGGACCGCTCCTGGATTTCATCGAGGCCCCGGATCTGAACGTGCAGGAATTCTCGCATGCATTTGTCTCCCTCCTCACCCTCGGAGAGAATCTTCCCCAGTTCCGCAAGGACATCGCATCAAGACTGACTGCTGTAATGTGCAAGGACTCGTTCTCATACGAACTCACCTTGAAGAACTCATCCCAGAACGGACAGCGCGTCTTCGAACCGCTGACCGGCATGATGCGTCTCGCCGCGGCCCGCGCCTTCAAAGGATGGGCCATAAGCAGCAGGCTGCCGGAGCTCCTGGACATGAATCACCTCTCATGGAGGGAACAGCATATGATCCGAGAGTTGCTCGGCTCGTAATCAAATCCGAATGTCGAATATCGAAATCCGAAACAAATTAATAATAAATAAAATCCCCAATGTTTCAAAAATTGTTTTATAGTTTTTCCCCATTTCGAATTTGTTTCGTATTTCGAGCTTCGTGCTTCGAATTTCCAACATATACGGAGGCAGTACAATGATACAGGTAATTGAAAGGTTCCACAGGCTCATCAGCCATGTCGCCGTTGAACCGGAACGCACCTGCAGCCTTTCCGAACTTGCCAAAATCATCGGGGTGTCGCTTCCCGCATGTTCGAATATCGTGCGGACGATGGTGCATCTCGGGTATCTGCAGTCACTCGGGGAAAGGAAAGGATACATCCTTGGTCCGACGGCCTATTTCCTGACCAGGAACGGCCCGTACAGAAAGCATCTAACCAACGTCGCGGATCCGCTCATGACAGCGCTTGCAGAAAAGACAAGGGAGATGATCGTACTGGTCGCCGAATGCAACGGAAAACGCGTGGAACTCCTCAGGTTCGAAGGCGATTCGCTCGTGCAGATCAGGGAGCCTGTCATCAATGAGAGGACGGATCTCTTCTGGACTTCCACCGGCATGGTCATCCTTTCGCACATGGATGAGGAACGCGTGAAGGCGCTGTGGGACAGGCGTTCGGATTCCGCGAACATCGCAGGCGCAGGAAGCTTCAAGCAGTTTTTGGACAAGTGCTGCGAAGTCCGCAGAAAGGACTGTTTCATAAAGGAAATCGACAATCGGCATGATCCTCTGAACGAGTCCGTGACTCTTGCATTCCCGATCTTCGAAAATGGAAAAGTCTGCGCGTCCCTAGGTTCAAGGATACCCGCATTCCGTTTCACCGGCAAGCACAGGGAGGCCGTGATCTCAGGATGCCGCACAACAGCGGAGCGCATCGGAAGGAACCTGAGCAAGACAGGAAATAAAATTACGGCGGATGGTGTATAGCTTGTGTTTTTAAAGTAGGGACGGGCTTTAGCCTGTCCCATTCTTAGAAATTAATATGGTACATGCTGAAGCACGTACCTACTTAACACGAAAACATAAACTGCTAATAATAAAAGGAAATGCATGACCAATAAGCTGCTAATCTTGAGGACGAAATTATTTTTATCTTCCATCCTCGCTGCATCCATCTGTTTTCCGCTGCTGGCGGAAGAACCTGCAAAAGCCGTAAACACCAAGGAGAACTTCACGATCATCGGCGACAATTTCAGCACGGAATGCGGTCGCGGCACATGCTTCTCATACAGCAGCAACAAGAAGACATATGTCGTATGGCCCGGCCCCGGCATGAGCCCGCAGATCCGCGCCATCGACGAGACCACCGGCGAGATTTCCCCGATCGTACGGATCCGCGAATTGAACTACAGCGCCAAGAGTGACTATCATGACTATCCGAGCATGGTCGCCGGCAAGGACGGCACGCTGCATGTCTTCATGACCAAGCACGTCAGGCAGCTGCACTATTTCCGGAGCGCGCCCGGAGGCGACATCGGCGCACCCTGGACCGAGACCATATTCCCCGATCCTGCAGGATATCCGTATTCGCTCGTTGCCTCCGATGGGACGCTGTTCATATTCTACAACTGGAACATGGATCCGAAATATGTGCATCCAGAGCGTCCGCTGTATTTCCGCCGTTCCGACGACGGCGGAAAGACCTGGAGCAAGCCGGTCAAATGCATGGACAGGGACATCGACGACATGAAGGAACTGTATGTCGGCGCAATAAAGCTTGAACCGGCACAGGGCAAATATCCGGAGCGCGTGAACATCGTGCTGACGCTGGCCGGACGTGGCGGACACAACCAGTGCCACAAGGACATCTACTACGCCTACATGGATGTGAATACCCAGACCATGTATGACGTTTCAGGCGCGGATCTTGGCGACTGTATTTCAGGTGCCGATGAATGGAACAAGATCAAGGTGCTTGACACTGGTGACAGCTACAAGACTCCATATGCCGTGCATCATACGCATAATGTGACTGCGGACGCGGCGACTGGCAATCCTCTCGTCGGCTACGAGCAGTATAAGGACGATCCCAGGAAATATTACCCGACAGTACAGTATTGGAATGGCGAAAAATGGAACCAGCCTGTTTTCACGCCGAAGGGGCTGATGTTCTGCGACATGTTCAGGGATCCGCGCGGCATGTTCTGCTACGTGCGCGAAGCAGGCACCGTCACCGGCTATGTGTATTCGGCCGAATCCAACTCCTTCACAGAAGCTGGAACTTTTAAGATTGACGGGCTATCCATCGCCTCGTTCCGTCTCACCGGCGGATACAGCGGATACGAACCGGCACGTTTCGTCTTCCACGAGAAATGTGAAAACATAAAAGAGGTCGTTCCGAAGTTCAGGGTCGGGATATACAATGGGAAGTGATTAAAGAATCATCACAAAGGATGATGGATGAATGGATTGTTGGATGAATGGATGCCTGGGCAAATTTCAAAACTGCTCTTTTGAAGGAGCGCATGTTTGCGCGTTCTTAATTGTCTTTGTATTATATTGAAAAAGACCCTATTTTATGCAAAAGCGAAATTCCGTATAACAATAGTTGAACTAATCATGATAAAGAAAAAGATCCTCAACAGACTCCATAACTCAGGAATCGAAGAATTGAAGTCTGTCACTTCATTGAATGAACTGGACGGAGATTACATCAATCTCGAGTGCCGATGGCCTAATGGCGCAACCGGGAAGATACTTGACGACAATAAGAAATATTACGGGATTCAGGTTGAGCAACCCGGAAGCGATAAATGCTATGGCATTGCCGCAGACGAGAATCAAATTGCAGTTTTTACTTACGGTTGCGGCGGCAGTGACGCAGAACTCGTCATGTGGCTTAAATTATAACTTAATCAACACAAAGAATAGGCCTAATCGCCTTCAGGTAATCTCGCTCCATGAGGTTCCTGGGACTAGGGCGGAGATTGAAAATCAATCAAATGAACAATGAATATCATATGGATACGGTGATGTTTTTTCTCTGGTGCATAAACTTGGTTATAGGAACCTTGATAGGACATTATAATTGCATAGGCGTTATTTCAACAAAAGACAATGTCGCCGTCGATGGCTTCTCGAAAATTGTAATTCCAAAATGCACATTGGCGATCGGGACAATACCGTCAGGTCCAAGCGGAGGACATAAGAAAAACAGGAAATCATATGAAGGCAAAGGATATGAGCTTGATTATGCAAAGGGCTTTGAATTGGAGATGTTTGAGGGGCTGGAAACAAAAGGCATATTCAGAAACGCTTCTCCAGTAAAGATAAAAAGAAAGGCCTGAAAAGGGCCTGTCGAACTGAAGAGACAATTGGTTGTTCTGGTTTCACTTGATTTATTGATGAGCGAAGCAAAGCGGTGATGAATCACCGCAATTCAAAGTCAGGCCGAAAGCCCTGACGTGAAGATAATCCAAGAATGTTACAGGCTGAAGCCTGTACCTACTTTTTCCTCCACTCCCTCGGAGAGCTGCCGGTCTGCTTCCTGAAATGCCTGTTGAAACTGGACAGGGTCTTGAATCCCGACTCATATGCGATCATGCTGATCGGCTTCCTGCCCTGCTTCAGTTCTGCGGAGGCCATCGTCACACGCACCTGCGCCAGGTACTGGACTGGTGATTTCCCAAGGGCCTTCTCAAACAGCCTCCTGAAATGTGTGACGCTGAGTCCGCTCAGCTTTGAAAGCTCCCTGATTTTGATTTTCTCAGTATAATGGTTCGTGATATAAGCGACGGACTTCTGTATCCGCTGGAGGGTGTCCGGCTCGAAGCATGAACGGGTTGTCGTTCTGGGAACAGGCTTGCCTGTCCCGAAAACGACTCTTAACTCAGTCATCAGAAGACAAAGCGTTGAGATGGTCCGTTCCTTCCTGTATGGCTTCCTGCCATAATGGATTTCGGCAATCTGTTTCACCATCGCGCATATCTGCGGATACCTTGACACGTGGATGATGTTATTGAACTGGGGTCCTGCCAGGCAATCAGCGCCAGCTATTTCCGAGTTGTTGAATGCCGGAAAGAGGATTTTTTCGAGGTTCACATAGATCCAGTACCAGTGGCTGCTCGTACCTTTTGTACTCTGCGCCAGATGCATTTCCCTGTTCGTAATGATGGAAGCATCACCGGCATGGTAAGGAAGCACCTTGTCCTCGACTACGAATATTCCATTTCCATCGAGGCAAATCCCGAACTCTATTACATTATGCGCATGGAGCGCGGTGATCTCCTTGTCGCCCTGTTCAAATATAGGAGAAACAACAAGGGGAAACTCTTCCGGAAGACCTACCTCCGCGTAGCCGAACTTATATAATGGTCTTTTATGCATAGTTTATGGTATTTTTAGCGTTGTTATGTCTATAATATACCATAACTTAAGGCAAAAGAAAGGATGACTGGACGATTGGATGACTGGATGGATGCAAATATGTTTCCATTCCACTACCCAACCATCCATACATCCATCAATCCATTCACCCAAGGAGTTTAAAATGGTTATCACAGGCTGGGATCCGGGAGTCAAGCTTCTTAAATGCGAAATCGAGCAGGCTGAATACGAGGGATTCATCGTCCCGCAGGAACTGAAGGAGGAGATCAATTCCCTTCATGACATCTACGACGCAAACAACGAATGCAAGATAAGCGAACTTACCGAGAAGCTCAAGAACCTGCCGAAGGATCCTAACTTCAAATATGTCCAGCCGAACGACCTTGAAGGGATAAAGAAGGAACGTCCTGATGGCCCAAGACAGCTCAAGATGAAGTATAGCGACGCCGAACTGCTCGACCGACTCCATGGCGCCTGGACGGGCCGCGCCTCCGGATGCGCCCTTGGCAAGCCGGTTGAAGGACTCGGAATGGGCGGAAGGAAGGAACTCGGGCTCAACGGCAGGAAGGCGATAAGGCTTTATCTGAAAAACCGCGGCCACTGGCCTCTCGACTATTATTTCAGCGGCAAGGAATCCTCCGACAAGATAACACTCGGCTGCGATAAATCCTGGCGCGAAAACATCAAGTTCATGGAGCCTGACGACGACATCCATTACTCGATCATAGGTTTGAAGGTTCTGGAGGAGAAAGGCCCTGACTTCAAATGGAACGATGTTGCAAATGCCTGGAACAGCTCCCTTCCATACAATGCGATATGCACGGCGGAGACGCAGGCGATACTCAACTATAACATAAAGACACCAAGAATGGGGGCATGGGATACTGCAAAATCCTTCACCACGCCTGAATTCACAAGAAGGTTCAACAATCCCTACCGCGAATGGATCGGCGCGCAGATCAGGGCCGACGGCTGGGCGTATGCATGCGCAGGAAATCCTGAACTCGCTGCGGAATTCGCATGGCGCGACGCGCATTGGACACATACCGCGAACGGAATCTACGGCGAAATGTTCGTGGCTGCGATGATCGCAGCTTCATTCGTCGAATCCAATCCCCACAAGCTTGTCGAGATAGGCCTTTCTGAAATTCCAAGGAACTGCAGGCTGTCCGAGGGCATAAGAGAAGCCCTGAAATGGATCAAGCAGTGCAAGGACTTCGAGGTCTTCATGGAGAAGCTTGAGGCGCGGTACTCGGCAATGAGCCCGGTGCACACGGTCAACAACGCCCTCATTGTCGTAATGTCTCTCTTCTACGGAAAGATGAATCCCGACAAGTCGATCTGCATTTCCGTGATGGGCGCGCTTGACACCGACTGCAACGGTGCAACGACCGGCTCGATTGTCGGCGCGGCCGCTGGAAAGAAGAAATTCGGCGGGAAACTCGCCCCTGCCCTGAACGACACGATCAAGCCGCAGGTCTTCGGGTTCCAGGACATTTCAATGAAGGAACTCGCGGAACGGACGCTTGCCATCCACAAGAAGGTGAAGAAATATTTCGAGGACAGGAATTGTTGTAACCGTTAAGCTCATGTTACTGCCTCATAAGTAAGACGGGTTTTAACCCGTCTATTTAAGAATTGTCGGGCTGAAGCCCAACATACTTTTGCGGCTCCTCAGGTTGCCAAACTTTACGATTAAGAATTTACTTCCTGAAAAAAACTCAAAAAAAACCACGCCTTAAAAAAGCGCAGATTTTCTATTTACTTATATTTTCTTTACCAATGTAGTGTTCGCCGTCTGCCCCGCCGTATGGCCGGGGTCTCGGTGAAGGTTCTTAATTCTCTTGTCAGTGACGGACAACTCTACATCCCGGAGTTAAATCTTGAACGTCCAATCCCCTTTCAGAGGAAACTCCCACATTTTCTCTGTCGAGGCGTATTTCTGCACAGAGCCGAACGCACAACAAAACTCCCGCATTTGCGCACTCCCGAACTTTCGAACTTCTTCTGTGGCTTTTACCCCATTTTTCAGGAGTTATGCCACAGACATAATTATTTTCCCTTATTATGCCACATGTTACATAACAAAGCAACGCAATTATGCTAATATTTATTGCCCTAGTATTTGCATTATCTTAATTGTCACACTATATTATTGATAATTTGAGGCTATATTTAGTCGACAGCCTTAATATTGACGAAATTACCAAGGGGGTGGCAGATGAGCTTCCATGAACTTTGCAGTCCGGGGCTTGGACATGATTTTTCCGTTAAATCTACCAAATCCATCAAACCGTTCCGAGTTTTCCAACGTGTGTCATAATAATAGTTGAACTAAAAATGATAAGAATAAGAGATATAAGAAACAAGAAATAAGACAAAAGTAAATAAGAAATATTGACAAGAGATTGAAGAGATATATAATACAAAATACAATGATAATTACATGACCTGGGAAAAAACATGATAGAATTCAGAAATCATGAATTCGAAACGTCTCCTGTCCTCGCACTACTTTCTTGACAAAGCAAGCCCCGAGGCTTAGCTTTACACCATAGCAAAAACCGATTAAGAAGTTCAACCAGGCGTTCCAGCAACAGGCGCGCCAAAGGCATTTTTGAAGCCGGAGCTGTCCGTTGCGCCTGTTGCTGAACTTTAAGTTAGAATAATTATATCATGAATAAAAACCAAAGATATTTTATAAAAGTAAAAGAATATAAAGACAGATTTAATAAACTCCCTACAGAAAAATTAATCAAAAGATTAAATGACGGGTGTTTAATTAAAGAAGCATCTGTTGCTTTTAGAGAAATACTTAAAGAAAGAGAGAATTCTAACCATGGGCATTCTCCTAACGGCTTTCAGCCGTAGGAGATACCTGAGCGTTGAACTAAAAATGATAAGAATAAGAGATATAAGAAACAAGAAATAAGACAAAAGTAAATAAGAAATATTGACAAGAGATTGAAGAGATATATAATACAAAATACAATGATAATTACATGACCTTGGAAAAAACATGATAGAATTCAGAAATCATGAATTCGAAACGTCTCCTGTCCTCGCACTACTTTCTTGACAAAGCAAGCCCCGAGGCTTAGCTTTACACCATAGCAAAAACCGATTAAGAAGTTCAACCAGGCGTTCCAGCAACAGGCGCGCCAAAGGCATTTTTGAAGCCGGAGCTGTCCGTTGCGCCTGTTGCTGAACTTTAAGTTGGCTACAGAAAATATGAAAAATATAAACGAATTAATAAATCTAGATGAACCAGGATGGAATATCGTTGAATCTTGGCTGAAAGAAGCGTCAAACAAGATTCAAATACTTCCTTGCTCAAAAGAAGATGGGGAAAGGTCCTTATTTGAAACGCAAGTTACGACTCGCTCACCTATGGGAGCGATTGTTTATCATACAGGAGGTTTACTTGTCGATGATGGTTGGATCAGAATTTTTGGTGCTGGTTGTGAACGTTTACCTGTTTCAATGCCATCTTGGAATAAAGGCAAGACAATTAAAGAGTTTGGAGAGAAAGCACCATTTTGGATAATAGCAGATGATGTTATCGGAGGCATTTACGCAATAAATGGAGGACAGCTCGGAAAAGATTTGGGGAATGTTTACTATTTTCCAATGGATTCTCTCGAATGGGAATCCACAGAGAAAAGCTATTCTGATTTCATATGGTGGTGTTTTGCTGGCGACCTTGAAAAATATTATGAAGGATTTAGGTGGAATGGATGGCGAGAAGAAATTGTCAATCTTCCTGGTGACAAGGCCTTCTCTTTTTATCCTTTTTTATCATGCGAGGCTAAAAGCATAGAGGATCGTCACAGAGAATCTGTCCATGTAAATGATTTATATTCCTTGTTTGTCGGGAAAACAGTAAAATAAAGCCAACGAAATCATAGACCGAACCGGTGAACCACCGGTTCGGTCATTATCGGACGTTAAGCACCGAAGAAATAATGAAAAATAATTTATATGGAATGCTTTTTATTGTAGCCATAGGAATTGTTTCAAGCATTGGCGCTTTTTGGTATGGCAAATCATTTAAGATTTCAGTCCTTATTGTTTTAGTTATTGCATTCTTAGTTACATGGCTAATGGTCAAGAATAGGAAAGATAAAATTATTCAAGACTTAATGCAGATGGACAAAGAAAGTCAGGATCATTATTTAAATGAATTAGATGATGATGATGAAATGCGGAAAGAAATAAGAAATAAGATCGGAAGAAAAGAAGCTTAACTATCGGCTTCTGGCAACTAGGCTTCGCCGGTTGCCAGAGCCTGAAGCGTTAGTTGAACATGAAAAAAACAGAAATATTCATACTGATTTTAGGATTTTCATTTGCAGTTATTTTTACCGGCTTATTCATTTATAGTTATTTTCATTATTCATCGATTAGACTTATAGAAAAATTCCCCTTATGTGGTGGAAAACCGGAATTAAATCCAAATTACATGGATGAAAAACATCAGACCATTAGATATCTATTATATTGCATCTTTGGAGTTGTCGTTTCATTATCAGCAGTTTTCTATGCTTATCACAGATATTTAAAACAACTAACTAAGACGCCTTCAGGTAATCCGGCTCCGCCGTCTTCCTGAGGCCGAGGCGTTATCTGAATATATGAAAAATATTTTAATATTGATTGCAATCGTATTCATTTCGGGTTGCGCTTCATATGCCATACATCCTTTTGGCAATATTGAGAATTCCTGCAACCGTTTTTATGACAATAACAATCGATGGCCAAGTTCAGAAAAAGAACTGACAGATTTCGATAAAATTAATTCTAAAGAAAAAACAGAATGGGGTTCCATTTCTGACCTGACAATAAAGAAAATATCAGAAGACGAAGTCAAAATCACATTTTCTGTGCAGAGATGCTATGGCAAAGATACCGTATCTGGCTCAGTTTATAGACCAATAATAAAAGTAAACATAAATAAATCAGATAACTAGTGCAGCTACTGGCAACCTGGCTTCGCCGGTTGCCAGAGCCGAGGCGTTAGGATAGGAATCAATGATATATAATTTCATAATGGATTATTTGCCTATAACCGTAGATATCATCGGATATGCCCTTTTATTGATTACAATTTACTGTTGCTATGAGGCATATTACAAAATCAAGAAAAATAAAGGATATATTTACATCGCCATAGTATGCTTCCTTTTGCTTGTCCCTGGTATTTTAAAGGTTACTGCACCACTTTTAGCATCAAAAACAGAACAGGCTGAAGACACCCGGAGAACAACAAATACAGAAATAAATTCCAAACATGAAAACAGACTCATGTCAATAGAGATTCCATTAGTTGAAATATTCTTATTACTTGCACTATTAAAATTCTCATTTAAAGAAGAAAAGAAAAATCCTAACCAAGAGGCTTCTGGTAATCCGGCTTCGCCGTCTTCCAGAGCCTAGACGTTCGGCACAGATAAACAACACATGACTAATGAAAGAATATCAGACACAGGATTCTTGACAATTACATGTGGATTTTCATGTTTATTGATAGGTGCAGCTATCGGACTTACGCATGGATCAGCATGGAATTCATTTCTTTTCGGTATATCCGGATTGATTCTTGGGGGAGTATTTGGGGCTTTTCTTGGCAATCTAATCATTTTGATCCAAAAGTATGTCTACAGGAATGAAATAAAAGCACATATAGAGAAAGAAATTAATGCCAAGAAAGAAACTGAAAAAAGAGCCCAAAAAGAAATATTAGAGAAAGGCAGTTCTTGGGAGATTCCCATTCTATGCGCTTATTGTGGAAAAGCACAGCCTTCTGGTCGTGTTTATTGTTCAGAATGCAACAAGGAACTTAAAAATTCAATATAGCGAAAGCCGAACAAATTTGCTTCTCCTAACCTCGTTACACTCGGTAGGAGACCATAGGCGTTAGTTTCATGAAAATATGAATGACAACAAAACAAACATTGCATTAATAGATAATTACAAGGATTACAATCCTCCGAGTTTTATCCATGATTCTATCGACAGACTGTTGTCTGGAATACCGCAAAAGTATCTAATTGGAATAAAAAGCATTATATTGACTAACAGTAAAGCATTGACTTCTGATGACAGGAAGAGCGATAATAAAAAAATGAAAAACGGGTGGATGACATTAGCATTTTATAGCCCTGCCAAAAAAGCTAAGCCATCTAATATATCATTTTCTAAACCAGCCCACATATCAATGTATATTGATAGAATATTAGAAAAATTCCCGAATTATTTTCTAAAGTTACATTTTATGCAGGATGTTATTATAGGCGCTATTTTATATCATGAAATCGGACATCATATTCATTATTCGAAAATTCCTGAATATCAAGAACGAGAGATAGTAGCCAAAAAGTGGAAAAAGCATCTAATTAATAGATACTTATGGAAGCAATATTGGTATTGCATGATTTCAATTTACCCTCTTATGAAGATTGCCTACTATGTTTTGCGTAAATTTATTAAAAAAGAAACTAACAATAAGGCTTCTGGCAACCAGGCTTCGCCGGTTGCCAGAGCCTGAGCGTTCGATACATGAAAATTATAATTTATAAAATCTTAATTTATTTTTTACTTATTGCCGTTGGGTGCTCTACTACTGAGAAACCTTCACCAACTAATCTTGAGCCTAAGCAAACAATCTCTATGTCGCCTAAAGCATCTATAATACTTTCTGAGCTTGGATATAAGTTTCCTGATAATAAAGACATTTTGCATGGCACAACTGTATTGATAGATGGCAATATTGAGACGATAAAATTTACGCCTCCTATAATAATGTCCGATGGCATGACACAGATTATTAAAATAGACCATAAGAACAATCAGTTTTGGACTACTGTTTCAGGAGGCATAGGTGGAGTATATAAAACAAATGGACCCTTTGAATTCAAATAAATTACATCGAACTATTTCCATGAAGGATACCTGGGAAGGCTTGGCAGATACATCGAGAGAAACCCCGTGAGGGCGGAGATCGTGAAGCGCCCATGGGATTACAAGTGGTCAAGCGCGGCAGCCTATTCAGGCTTCAACGACAAGGATCCGCTTGTCGTAATTTCAGATCATCCATTCCGGAACAGCATGGCGGATACCGAGCCCTTGCGATGCGAAAGCTACATGAGGTATCTGCTCAGCGAGAAGGAGATTGCAGATGACATGGAGATTTTCTCTTCGGGCAGGAAGTCCACTTTCATAGGGGATGATTCATTCCGAAGTTCGCTGATTCAATTGAAAGGGCGCATTTCATCCAGAAAAAGAGGCAAGCCTTCGAAGGCTTAGTTACTATATATTATCATTGCAAATGCCTTATTATTAATTATTTACTTGGAATGGCACCGCATAATATTCAGCAGATTCTGCATCGGAAAGTGAGTCTCAACAGGCACAGAGGCACAAAGTGGCAAAGGCACAGAGTTAGGAAAAGATAAACATGTCAACTATTTCAAAAGTCGAAAACGCCGTCGCATATATTAAAGCCGAAGTTAAAGATGAATGTGAGGTCATAGAATTATCTCATGCGGATTCCCCTGTCCTGATAAATTTAAATAATGGATTACTTGTATCATATTTATCTGATGATGGAAAAAACTTTTCATATATCCAAAACAGGGATATTGAGGAATTAAAGTTAAATGAACAACAACTTCATGAATATGGAATTTATAATTTATCTTTAAAACTCAATTCAAAAATGGAAATCCGGCAGACTGAAGGAATATATGCAGTACTTTTGGATGGCAATTTTGAAGCGAGTCTCCTTTTGGTGGACGAGTTATGGGATAATTCACTGAAGAAATTAACTCCAAACGGGGCAGTTGTCTGCATTCCTTGTCGTGATATTCTAGCATTCTGCGACAAAGATTCTAAAGAAGGAATTACCCAACTAAATACTATAATATCTAGAATATGGGATAAAGGAGACCATCTAATCAGCAATAAACTATTTATCAGAAATAATAAAGCATGGATTAAATTCAATCCCTAACAAAATTCCATTCATCCAATCCCGCATACGCTGGGTGGCTGATAGAAGAGCGTTCATGAGAAAACTACGCTGATCGATTGTGCCATTTGCCGAAACATTCGGCCTCAGGAACAAGAACTCACCAAACCTACTCCGCGGAAATACTTACATCCTTGACGAATGCGTTCTGCTCGAGGTGCAGGCCCTTGGCATCGGTGACGGGCGGCTGTCCGGACAGGTGCACATTGCGTATATTGACCCCTTGGATGTCATGCTCGGCATCGAATCCGAAGATCTCCGAAGCAAGCATGGTACTGCCGTGTACAGTGACACCGTCTATTGTTATGTTGCGGATGCGACCGCGTTCCGGATCGTTGCCCCAGCAGTCCTGCACGATTGCCATGCGCAGGAGTTTGGGGGCTGCGGACAGCGCCTTGTGCGCGCCAGCAAGATTCCGGGCGTTTGCGAGATCCGCAATTTCAATTCCAGAGAATGAGATATCGCTGACAGTGGAACTGTCGGAAAGATATACGCCCATGCACCAGTGCCTGGCGTACAGCACGTCGCAGTTGCGATAAGCCACACGCTGTATTGGCGAACGGGTTTCGTAGGTGACCCCGATTGAATAGCCCCAGTCGCTCCAGAGCTGGCAGTTCTCGACCGTAATATCCTCGGCCGGCAATCCCTGCTTTGTGGTTTTCACCACGATGCTGTCGTCATGGTTGCGGACAAAGCAGCGGGTTATGCGGACATCGCTGGAATTCACGCTGTTGATGCCGTCGCTGTTGAGACGGCCGCTGACAATCCGCAGGTCGTCAACGCGGACATTGCGCGAAGAACCTATCAGCACATTCCAGTTAGGCGCGTCCTTCAGCATGATTCCTTCCAGGCGAATGTTTTTTGAACCGTTCATGCAAATCATGTTGCGCCCAGGATGCGGCACCAGGCTGCCATCGAGGATGCCCCGGCCACAGATGCGTACGTTCTCCACATTGTTAATAAGGAATATGACACCGTTATAGAAAGTGACTTTCCACTTCTCGTTGTATGTTCCGGCTTCTCCGGGATGGAGAACACCCTTGACGATGGCGCCGCCTGCGAGGTATACGGTCTGGCCGCTCTTGATCTCGAGGGTTTCGATTTCATGTATGCCCGGACCGAAATAGACAACGTCCGGATCTCCGGCTTTCGGAGCATTCTTCTCAG
>Ga0209417_1002931_pt1 | contig 24342 bp, 26 predicted proteins | sample RifGroF2_FD_184002 | JGI IMG/M metagenome (GOLD analysis project Ga0209417, IMG submission 184002) | Groundwater microbial communities from Rifle, Colorado, USA - Groundwater F2 (SPAdes) (version 2) | ecosystem: Environmental > Aquatic > Deep subsurface > Groundwater | place: Rifle, Colorado... | reverse complement strand
TCGCTTGACATGGTTATTGCAATCAAGTATAATGGTGTGGAAAAGTTTACCTTCTCCTATGATGCAAACGGAAGGCTTGCCAACAGCACCGATCATGTAAACGGTAAACAATATTCTTATGAATATGACAAATATAACAGGCTGGTAAGGGCGTCTGAAAAATTCTGTGGAGCACTTGTCATGGGTGTCGAGAACTGGTTCGATTCTCTCGGCAGAGCAAGCGGCTCGGTATATACGCTTCCCGGAAAGACGATGAATTACGGGATAACCTATAAGGAAAAAATCGACGGCGCACCATATCAGGTAGGCATCGGAAAGGTTCAGCAATACACTCTTCCGACAAATGCGACAATAACTTATTACTATGATGAATTAGAGCGTGTTACAAAGAAGGAATATTCAAACGCTTTAAATGTAAATTACACATATCTTGCAGGCAGCGGTGCAAGTACTACCACTCCTCTTGTGTCGGATGTAGAGATTAAAAACGGTTCGGCTTCTATTATTAAATACAGCTATACCTATGACAATGTAGGTAATATCCTTACAGTAAAAGAAAACGATATTGAAAAGCAGTCGTTCACCTATGATAAACTGGGTCAGCTGACTCAGGAGGACAACGCTTACGCGAACCAGACTTATACGTATACTTATGATGCAGCTGGTAATATCACAGGAAAATACAGATGGGAATAACCGGCTCTCTAGCATCCACAGTCGGACAGGCAAACCCCTTCCGCTACCGCTCGTACTACTACGATTCCGAAACCGGCTGGTATTACCTCAACTCCAGATATTATGACCCAAGTGTTGGTAGGTTTATCAATGCGGATGGTATTGTAGGAGCAAACGGCGGTATCACTGGTTATAATATGTTCGCATATTGTAATAATAACCCGTTAATTGTTTATAGCGATGAATTTTAAAAATCGTCTAAAACAGCAGCAAACTGGCTTATTGCAACAACTTAAACCGTTTATGAAACGAAAGTTTTATGAGCGGTTTTTTGTTTATAACAATTTTTCTATAACTTACCCAAAAGGTAATGCAGTTTCAACATTTTTTCATACATAAACCAAAGGTCTACTCCTTGACCTCTGGTAGATTGCACCTGCAAATTTTGATTGATATAATAATTATCGACGGGTACGAATGTAATGCCTATTCTCCCGAATAGACTTTTTTGTTGCCGTGATTACGTCAAACAAAATCCTTATTTCATAATCGCTGCAATCTGAAAGAAGTGCGGCAAATTCATGGTTGGAAACTTTTATTGTGTTTTCAAGATTGTCCATTAAAAGTTCATCTGCCGTGGTGTTCAGAGCATTGACGAGAAGGATAAAGGTGCCCAAACTCATGCTTTTGATTCCACATTCTATGTAGCTGATATAGGTTGGGGAACGGTCAATTAGTTCAGAGAGAGTCAGTTGCGAGAGACCCTTTCTTTTCCTGATTGCTTTAATCTTTTGTCCTATTAAGATGTAATTGAGTGCCATGGTTGATACCTCCAAAAAATTTTATCGGTATCATTATAGCCTACAGGCTATAACTAATTGTGTGGGCTATATATTTAATAGGCTGTACCCGATATAATTTTACTAAAATATAGCCTGTAGGCGAAACGGGGGGTGTGATTGCGGAGAACAAAAGCAAAGAAGAATACAAAAAAGTCGGGGAAAGGATTAGAAAGATTCGCATTCAAAAAGGTATGACCCAAGCAGATTTATCTGTAAAAGTGAATACCGGTCTTTCTCATGTAAGTGATATTGAACTCGGTAAATCAAAAATGATGCTTGCCACTTTCACCCGAATTGCAGAAGATCTTCAAATTTCCGCTGATGTATTACTGCGTCCTGACATTCCTGAGGTGAATAATTTATATCGGAACGCAGAAATTCTCGAAGATTGTATCCCGGATGAAATAGATGCTATCATCAAAATTGTCAAGGAATTAAAAGCCACAATGCACTCAAATAAAAATATATATTAAGTTTGACAGGTTAGAAAACCGTTTCTGACCTGTTATTTATTTTGCCTTTTATAAACCACGAGTCAAATACTTGACCCGTGGTTTATTCCTTTTATCGACAAATATCGATAAGATATTAAGAGACTATTTTATTTCGGGGGCAATCGCTATGAATGAAGTTGAAATATTTAATAAGATGAATGGGATTGCGGAAACACCACAATTCTCTATTATTTTTGGCGAGGATTCCGAGCAATCAAGGAAGATTGCAGAACATAAAGAGTGGTTGCAAAGTATTCGTCACGAAAGACCGAGTACCGAGATGCCATATAAAGTTGGAATCTATATTCGCTATTTCAATCAAACAAAATATGAAGATTATCTTTCATATCACAAAAAGCAGTTTACAGACACAATTGATCTTTGCCCGAATTGGACGCTGGTAGACTTTTATATTGATGAAGGTTCCTCGACGCCCAATATGGAATCGTCGCCTGAATGGATCCGTTTGTTGAATGACTGCTTTGACGGAAAGGTGGATTTGATTATCACGCAGAAGGTTTCCAATGTATCGAAAAGGATATATGAGATAACTCTCTGCGCTCGTTTGCTTGCAGCCCAAAATCATCCCATCGGTATCTATTTTATCTCAGAAGATATTTTTACCCTCGCTTACTATTACCGGGAGGATTTGATAGACACATATTTCCTGCCTTCTCCTGACTGGCAGGTACTTCCCGATGATGAAAACAAAGTGAGGGGTATACTGCATGATTGACAAACAGAAACGATTGCAAAAGCAGCAGGATATTGAAAAAACCCGTAGGCGAATGCAGGTTACCATTGATCCTGATAATTATGAGTATGTTCCTGAAAAGAAACAGACGGATTACTACGACAACGATATAAATCAGCGTGTGGCTATCTATGTTCGTGTTTCCACAGATGATGTGAAGCAGACAACTTCCTATGAGTTACAGAAGAAATACTATGAGGATTTCGTCTTGCATCACCCCAACTGGACACTTGTAAAAATTTATGCCGATGAGGGAATAAGCGGCACTTCACTCAAACACAGGGATGAGTTCAACCGCATGATTACCGAATGCAAGTTCGGAAAGGTTGATATAATCATCTGCAAGAATGTATCCCGCTTTGCCCGTAATGTTACCGACTGTATCGGCATTGTCCGAAATTTGGCAGCTTTAAAACCTCCGGTCGGTGTTTTCTTTGAATCCGAAAGAATCTTCTCTTTAAAGGAAGATTCTCAGATGGCTCTGACTTTTCTGGCTACTATGGCGGAGGAAGAATCACATACAAGAAGCCGAAGTATGGAAACCTCTCTTCGTATGAGATTAGATAACGGTATCCCTCTGACACCCAAGCTCTTAGGATACATTCATGATTCCAATGGCGAATTGGAAATTAATCCAGAGGAGGCCCCCACAGTAAAGCTTGCTTTTTATATGTATCTGTACGGGTATTCCACCGGTCAGATTGCTGATGCCTTCATCGCTCTCGGGCGTCGTTCTTATCTTGGAAATATCAATTGGACGGCGGGCAGTATCGTTCAAATTTTAAGGAATGAACGGCACTGTGGTGACGTGTACACCCGGAAAACTTATACGCCAAACTACAGGGATCATCTCACCAAGAAAAATCGCGGAGAGCGTCCGCAGAGCAGATATTTCAATCATCACAGAGCGATTATAACGAGAGACGATTTCATCGCCGTTCAACGAATGCTTGATAATGCTAAGTTTGGAAACAAGTCCATTTTACCGGAGCTTCGGGTTATTGACAGTGGTATCTTGAAAGGTTTTGTTACAATTAATCCCCGATGGGCGGGATTTAAAGAGGCCGAATACTTTGGGGCTGCCAAAAGTGTTTATCCCATACTTGATACCGAGCAAGAATCTGCCCCTATCGAAACGGAAGAAGACTACCAACTTGAAGTGGGAGCCGGAGATTTCGACTTGCGTGGGTTTGAAATCACCCGCTCTGAATTTTTTGATTCCAGCCGTCGACCGACCGTGACTTTTGGAGACAAGAAAATCAAGTTTAGTATGGAGTGTGTACGAAAGTTTAGTGAAAAGAATTATATAGAATTGCTTGTTAATCCCATTGAAAGAAAATTTGCAATTCGCCCTGCTGATAAGAATAATCGAAACGCTGTAATGATATCTAAGGTTTCAAATGCGAACTATTACCCTCGTGATATATCATCAGCTGCGTTCAGCAATACGCTCTTTTCACTGTTTGGTTGGAACACCGACTGCAAATACCGAATCATTGGTTCCCTATATGAGCAGGACAAGGAATTGGCATATATTTTTGATATCGCTGACTCAGAAGCATTATTCAAGCCTTATGTTTTGTCCGCAAATGAATCAACTGAAGAAGGACAGGTTTCAATCCAGCCATTGACACCGTATGGCAAACGGATTCGGGCGATTCCAGAGGAATGGGCTTCCTCTTTTGGGAAGCAATATTATCTGCATGAGCAATCGCTTGCTGTCATTGAAAACCAAAGTGAGAATGATTGGAAACTTCGCTTAGAGGGGCAGCTTTTTAAAACCGGCAGAAAGATAGCTGTGACAGAGTTTGTTGAGTTAAAACAATACATCAAACAAGAACTAAGTGGAGTCACACCACAGGAGGTATGTCATGAATGAAAACAAAGAGCAGCAGATGCAATCAGATGATTCACACGGTATGAGGGATAATTCTCAGTCAATCGAATCTACAACATCGGGCGGTGCGCCCGTTCTTTCTAAGAACGATGAGTTATTGGAGATGGGTGCGGCTTTTGATTTTGATGGATTTCAGGTTGTTAGGCGTGAGTTTTTTGCCCACTTGAATGAACCGTCGGTATCTTTTAATAACTACAAGTTTTATGTGAATACAGCTTGTCTTTCAAAGTTCCCTGATACGGAATATGTGCAAGTGCTTGTCAATCGAAAAACTAAGATTCTCGCTCTGCGCCCTTGCGAGGAAGGCGAAAGAGATTCTTTCCTTTGGTGCAACAATGCTAAGGGTAAGCGTAAACCTAAGCAAACAACTTGCAAATTGTTTTTTGCAAAAATTGTTTCGCTTATGAATTGGAATCCGGACTATCGGTATAAACTTACCGGAAAGCTCATCCACGCAAATGGCGAATATCTGATTGCCTTTGATTTAACTGCTACCGAAGTGTATCAGCGGACATTTCCTGAAGGTGCGAAACCCAAGACATCAAAAACTCCTGTATTCCCATCGGAATGGCAGGATCAATTTGGTTTGCCGTTCAATCAACATCGACAATCAATGCAAATCAACATATTTGACGGTTACGCCATTTATGCAATCAAAGACAATTCCAAGATGGATGGCAACGCTTCTGCTGCAGAGCAACAAACTTTAGTGCTAAGTATCAAATAATGGAGGTATAGGCGAATGAATGAACCATCTAACCTGTTTACACAAATATCAATCGATTTAAAGAAATTCCGTATTCGAGTACATAAGGAATCATTGCATTTAATAGGCGATCCAAAATATATTCAATTTCTTGTAAACATGAATAGCAGACTGGTGGCGATTCGGGCCGTCGAAAAGGAACAAGTCGATTTACAGACACATAGGGTTGATCAAACTCGCATGGAGTCGGATTTTTCCTTTGAGATATACAGTCGCCCTTTCATTGAAAGGTTACGTAAAGAATTTGATTGTTTGGGCGAGGGTAATTCCTATCGTTTAACAGGAGCTGCTATTCAATCTGAACGAATCGCTGTTTTTTCCCTTGATTCGCTTCAAAAAATCGATATTTAAGGGAGACATTTATGGAAAGTAAGGCTTTACAAACCCTTAATATCGACAAGGACTTTAAAAATTTAATTCGTCCCCTGCAAAAGAAGGAGTATCTCCAGCTTGAAGCCAATATTTTGGCAGATGGCTGTCGCGATCCCATTATCACGTGGAATGGATTCATTATTGATGGTCATAACCGTTATGAATTATGTATAAGGCATCAAATTCCTTATGCTGTTGTTGAGATGGAGTTTGAGTGCCGCGAATCTGTCATTGCATGGATTTGTGCCAATCAGCTTGGCAAGCGCAATATTACAGAGGAAACACGGAAGTTCCTCATCGGTATGCAGTATGAATCGGAGAAGCTGGCTCATAGTCTTAAAAATACGCGAGGTAAAAATCAATATGGTGAACCCGAGGTTGAATTGTCTTGTGTTTCAAATGAGGAAACTAAGCCCTCTCCTTCGGGTCATGTCACCGCTCAGCGTATAGCACAGGAAAATTAAATATCGGGTGGTACAGTTTTGAATTATGCAATATATACTCGAGCCTTAGAAACCATTGGTCAAAAAGCACCTGAAATGGTTCCGAAAATTCTTTCGGGCAGATATAAAATATCTCATAAAAATGTAGTCGATTTGGCCCTACTCACTTCCGATGAAATTAAAAAGGTCGGGCGCAGAATTGAGCGAAGCCAGCAACCATTTGTTCAATATAACAGCACACGACAAGAAATACAGAACACAATGGGACAGGCGAGTTCAAACGATTCCCCATCAAACCCCTCCCCATCAAACCCCTCTGTAAAGGATATGCCTGCCTTTGACCCGGATGCTGAGATAACCGCTCTAACACTTACAATCCCATCATGGGCAAGCTCAATTAAACGCACTCGAACAAATACGGATTTTGACAGGATTTCTAATTACGCCAAAGATAAACTTACGGAAACACTCATCGATCTTCAACACACAATATCAAAGATGCTGTCCGCAATAAAGGAGGAGGAGTAAATGGACGATTTTAGGATGTATGTTCCTAATGTTCATTTTGAACAAATACCGATAAGGAATCTTGTTTCTAATCAAGAATATCAACGTAATCTATCTCGATCTCATATTGCACGGGCGGCCGCGAGCTTTAATTTATATCAAATAAACCCGGTTAAGGTCAGTCGCCGCGACGGTATCAACTATGTTTTCAATGGTCAGCATACTATTGAGATCGTAGCACTCACATCCGGCTCCAGGGAAACTCCGGTGTGGTGCATGGTCTATGATGATTTGAGCTATGAACATGAAGCAGATATCTTTGCCAATCAGATGAAATTTGTAAAACCGCTTAATCCTTACGAGGTATTCATGGCAAACATTGAAGCCGGAAACGATAATCAACTCATCATTCGTGATTTGGTGGAATCTTACGGGTTAAACATCGGTACAAAGAAGGGGGCGGGAGTAATCTGTGCGGTATCAACCCTTGAGTTCATTTATATAAAATACGGATATCATGGTTTAAGCCGTGTTCTTCGATTAATTATCGGAGCATGGGAGGGAGACCTCAACTCTTTTTCGGGTAATATTTTAAACGCCGTTACAAGGCTTATTGTCGTTTTTGAGGATACTCTAAACGACGAGGTGTTTAAAGAAAAACTTGGTACGGTTTCGGTGAAGCAGCTTGTCCGAACAGCCAAAGAGCGCCGCCCCGGTTCTATGGGCGTTGCCGAAGCTATGGTGCTGGAATACAACGGAAAAAAGAAAAGCAATAGCAACCGTTTATTCATGGACAAGCTGCACTCCCGAGAGCATGCTATTTTCAAGACATTAGATGCACCTGACGATATGCTTAATGACGAAGCGAGCGACTTCAATGAAGCAGAGAGTTTTGAAGATACTAATGAAGAAGATATGGAATAAACAAAGAACATGATAACTCTATTTCCATTTATCACTTTTAAGCATCGTACCAAAATGTATACGATGCCTTAAAGTGTATATCACCGTGAAACGAAAAGCTTAATTCTTACGAATTGAGGAGGGTGTCCATATTGAATGGATACCTTCTTTTCCATCTGAACCGTTTTTTTGTTACTCGCTCATCACACATGGTTCAAACATCAGCCCAGCTATGGAATTGGTGATAGAGTAAGAGAGATCAAAGCACTTTTAGATTGTGATAATAAAACTTCATTTAAAATATTTTCGAATGAAATTAAAAGGAACATAGGTAAATTAAATTTACCAGTATGGCCAACAGGTGTATCGAAGGTAGTTGATGTTTATCCTTTATATAAAAAAAGTAAAAAACCACACACAGGGACTGATTTTCCTACAACAATAGGAACAAAAGTTATGGCTGTAAGTAAAGGTAAAGTAACTGTTGTTGTAAACGATCAAAATAATAATACTTATAATGAAATTAACAGAATAGAAGAATTTGATAAAGCAAGAAAGTTGCGAAATTACAGGTCTTGCTTACTTTTGCGTGCATGAATTTGAAAAAGCTCGCTAAATGGAAGAAAAAGAACGGGCTTTTTGAGTCCGATTTTTTACTAATTTTACGATTTTACATAAAAATTCAAGTCACAGCATAGAAAATACGAGGTATTGGAAAATGACGATTCCAATACCTCGTTAGTCTTCTATCTGAAGGAGTCGCAAAAATACGGCTCCTTGTTTTTTATTAGTTTCCTTTTTGAGGTTTGGCAAGATAAATAAACGTTAATAATATTGCCAGATAAACAATCATTATTCCGATAGATATAAACAAATGTGTATCAGATTTTGGAGCCATTCCAATAATAAGCAGCAATGGTGCTCCCATTAATATACCATAGCTACTTCCGGAAATAAGGTTATTAGCAGCTGGAGATTCAAGTTTTGGATCAATTTCTCTAAGTAAAAGGACACCTGAGCTTATTGTACCTGTAAGCATTCCATACATTGAGAGTAATCCTTCATAATAATAATCAGGATATATTTTTTTGCATAATTTTTGTAGATAAAAGAGAGTAAGAAAGCCACCCAAAACAGCTAATACAATAAATGGTAACCACAAACCGGATAATTCACTTATGTCAATAGACGCAATACCAGCAACAATCATTAGATCAAATGCAAATCCAGAAATTCGGCTTAAAAGATAATTGTTTTGATATTGCCTTGTCATCAATTTTACTTTTCCAAAAGTTTTAAATATTACACGGACAATAATAGCTAGTAATGAACCAAAGATAAAATTGAAACCCCAAAATAATGAGGAAACTTCTTTAGCAAGTGCGGGAGAAATCGATTCTAACAATGAAGTTATTCCCCAAATAAGAAGGTATGTAAGTGCGTAAACCATTAAAACAAGCGCAACTTGAACAGTGAATCTGTCAACAGATTCCGAAATAGGAATTTCACCATTATCTTGAAAACTATCTGAATTTAAAGTTTCTGTGCCTTCGATATATTGACTACGCTTAATTTTTTTCCTTCTTGCAGCGATATTAAGATATATTACACCAATAATACAAGCGCAAGCGTAACCTGCTGCAGCAAGTGAAAGACCAAACGACTGCCCTCCGACAAAACCAAGCTGTTCATAAGTAGTACCAACATTATTTGCTTGTCCAGGTCCTTGACCATAACCCATAGGTAATAATAGACCGCTGGCTTTGAATAAGTCAGGCATAAAGGTATATGTTATTATTAAAATCGCAATTAATCCGATTATTGCCTGTAATAAATAAGTACTTACTATAAGAGCGCCACTCTTTGAAGCTGTAAGTTTTTCGCTATTGTTTATTTTATTTGGAATACGCAGCGAAAGTGCTATAAAACCGATTGCAATACCATGATAAGTCATAGCTTCGATTAATTCTGCATCAAGTTTTAAAACACCTATTGACTTTAGAAAAAGAAATAAAAATCCAGCGATTACAGCGGTAGGAATAAGCCCTTTTCTTACGAACGGAAATTTTCTGCGAAATACATTTGATAAAAGAATTCCTGTAGAAATTATACCGAATTGAACGATACCATGCCATAATTCAGTGTTGTTTGAAGACAAATCCATTGCTTACACTCCTTATTTATAAAATTCATATAAATCCAGATATTTGCGTGCGTTGAATCCGTAAATGTGTTTTTTATCAGGTTTTATCTCGTAATAATCCTGCTTCACTTCGAAAACTATACTGTTTCTGCTGTAAATAGACATTCCTGTAATTGTTTTATTATCAATAATAATTTGTTCACCTTTATTATTACTTAAAATAAACTGTTGTTGGTTCATTTTTATTTCTGTATATGTCAGCTTTATATGTTTTCTTGTTTCATCAATTTTGAAAATATTAAGTCCTGTGTCAGAAACAAAAAATTGGATATTCATGTTGTCGTAGGATAACTTTTTTAATTCACTTTTCTGCCAGTCATACCATTCGGTATAGTGACGAAATGATAATTCACCTCCCGTGAAATACCCATATTTGTTATAAACAGTATGCAATCCGCATTCGCAGAAAAAATCGTCTTTGTCGCTTTTTAACCTACCTATCTTTTTGCAATTCGGACAGAGATAAAGAGCTGATTCAAGACCTGCAGCGAGATTTTTACCATTATATTCAATCATCTTTATATCCTGAGTTTGATAAGCGTCTTCGTAAATGTCTTTAAACAATAATTCGTTAATTTCATCGGGTTGCATTTTAAAAAAATACTCAGGTGTATAAATATTTACAACTCGACCGGTCATTTTTCCTTTACGAATGCTTAAGCTCCATCTTGGATTAGTAAGAAACGATCCCTCAAATTTGTATGTAACAACAGGAACCTTGCACGATTTTAAAAGTGATCCTGTTGAAGTGTGGGGACGCATTGTTCTTCCGTCTAGCGATCGGTTTCCCTCGGGGAAAATACAGATATTGCATTTCTGCATGAGTCTTCTGCGTAGTTCAAGTACAGTAGTAGCGTCTGCCCTGCTTTTCATACGTGGAATTGGGGATAAATATCGAACCAACAACCATGAAATTATACCTTTATTAAAGAGATGCTCACTTGCTACAAAATATGTATGCGGAAAACATATTCCCAACAAAATCGGATCAAGCTCAGCATTGTGGTTTGATAATATTATATAAGGAGATTCGGGTAAAGCTATTTTTTCAAAGGAATAAGCAAACTTTTTTTGTATCCAGCCTTTTAAAAGCCACTTAAAAAAGCTATAAAACCTTTTATGCCGTTTAATTTGTTTACCGGTTAACTTCATACCCTCTCCTTAATTAATTAAACTTTATATTAACTACAGTTCCTATTATATCTTTTTCTATTGTAAAAAGCAAAAAAATATTATATAATATTGCCGACTAGAATGTTAATATTTTTATATGTTCTTAGTCGGCATTAGAAAAATACTTTGCATTTTCACAATGTCAGTAAATTTTTTATAATTAATTATAGGAGAAACAAATGAAAAATCATTCGGAAAAAGCAGCAGAATTATTCAGAGAAGGTTATAACTGTGCACAATCGGTTTTCGCTGCCTATTGCGATGTTACTAATATAGATAAAGAAACAGCTCTAAAACTATCTTCTTCCTTCGGTGGTGGAATGGGCAGACTACGTGAGGTTTGCGGTGCTTTGACAGGTGCATTTATGGTGGCAGGAATCATATATGGTTACACAAGCCCTGCAGATGACATTGCAAAAGCAGAACATTATGCACTGATACAAAAAATAGCAAAGAAGTTTAAAGAAAGAAACGGTACAATTATATGTCGTGAACTATTAGAGCTGAGTGAAAAACACAGTCTTCCGACACCTGTAAAAAGAAATGAAGAATATTACGCAACTCGTCCATGTGAGAGATTTGTTTATGAAGCTGCAGAAATAATGGACGAGATTCTGAAAGAAAAATAAATATTTATCAAATATACTTTTTGCAACGGAGGAAAGGACGTTTTTATGATTGAGCTTAAAGGAATAAACAAGAGCTTTAAGGTCGCAAAGCGTGATACAGGCTTCGGTGCGGCGGCTAAAGCTCTTTTTAAACGTGAATACGAAGTGTTACATGCACTTAAAGATGTTTCGTTTAAAATTAACGATGGCGAGATGGTCGGATATATAGGTCCGAACGGTGCAGGTAAAAGCAGTACTGTAAAAATAATGAGCGGAATCCTAAACCCTGATAGCGGTGAATGTATAATTAACGGTCTTACCCCTTGGAAAAACAGAATTAAACACGTTTCACAAATCGGTGTTGTTTTCGGTCAGCGTTCACAGCTTTGGTGGGATGTACCTGTTATCGATTCATTTGATCTTATAAAAGATATATATAAAATAGAAGAGAAGTTATATAAGCATAATTTATCAACAATGATCGAGCTTTTAAATCTCTCGGAAATAATCCGTACTCCTGCCAGACAATTAAGTCTTGGATAGCGTATGAGGTGCGAGATTGCAGCGTCACTTTTACATAACCCAAAGATTCTTTTCTTGGACGAGCCGACAATAGGGCTTGATGCTGTTTCCAAGATAGCTGTAAGGAATTTTATAAAAGATATTGATCGGTAAGGGACGGATTTTACTCGATGGTTCGTTATCCGAACTAAAAAAACGCTGTTCGCAGGAAAAAACTTTGACTGTTGATTATAGTTACAACGGAAAAGAATTGAATTTAGTTGATGGAATGACACTTCATAATAATATTCAAGGTCATGCCGTTATATCTATCGATACATCGGTTTTATCAATTTCCGAAGCTATTTCTAATATCACTTCTCAAGCAGAGATATATGACCTTTCTCTTATCGGTACAACAGGGGAGGAAATGGTTGTATCGCTTTACAAGGAGTTCGGCATATGAATTCTAAAAAATATCTTTCGTTTTTTAGGATTACATTTTCAAGTGGCATACAATACCGCGCGGCTCTTGGCGGTACTGTAACACAATTTGCTTGGGGAAGCATGAATTTATTACTCTACAAAGCGTTTTATGCAACCGATGCTGCAAAATTTCCCATGAGTTTTGAAGCACTCAGTTCGTATATTTGGCTGCAGCAAGCGTTTATATCAATGCTTTTCTTATGGTTTTTAGATAATGAAATTTTCAATCTTATACGTAATGGTAATGTAGCATACGAGCTTGTACGTCCACTTAATTTATATAATATGTGGTTTATTAAAAGTGTAGCCACTAGACTAGCAAAAGTAGTATTACGCTGCTTTCCTATTTTAATTATTGCTTATTTGTTACCATCTCCGTATGGTTTATCACTTCCTGTTGATCTTTTCAGCTTCATATATTTTCTGATAACATTGTTCTTAGCATTAATGGTTGTCTGTGCTTTCTGTATGTTGATATATATTACAACATTTTACACCCTTAACCCTAGCGGTGTAAGATTCATTACCCTATCTCTTACCGAATTTTTAACAGGAGCAATAATACCGATTCCGTTCTTTCCGGAGGGATTTAAAAAGATTATCGAACTTACTCCGTTTTCTTCTATGCAGAATATTCCACTTAGAGTATACAGTGGTGATTTAAGCGGTTTCGAAATGTATAAAGGTATCTCTCTTCAAATATTCTGGCTTGTCACCTTGATTGTTATTGGTAAGTTATGGATGAAAAAAGCATTGAAAAAGACTGTGATACAGGGGGGATGATATGAAATTGTACCTAAAATTCTTTATAATTCACCTTAAAAGTCAGATGCAATATAAAACTTCATTTTTTCTTTTATTCATTGGTCAGTTTTTAACTTCCTTTTCGGTGTTTCTTGGTGTATATTTCATGTTTGAGCGTTTTAATAATGTTGAAGGTTTTACTTTTGCGGAAGTGCTGTTGTGTTTTTCAATAGTGTTGATGGCTTTTTCGATAGCGGAATGCTTCGCACGTGGGTTTGACACTTTTACTACAATTATCTCAAACGGAGAGTTTGACCGTATTATGGTCAGACCACAAAACGAAATACTGCTTGTTCTTGCTTCAAAAATAGATCTGTCACGCATAGGCAGATTTTTACAAGCTCTAATCGTACTGGCATACACAATCCCTGCAAGCGGAATAAGCTGGAGCTGGGATAAAATACTCTTGTTGATTATTATGGTTACCTCAGGTTCGATTATTTTTTCTGGTTTGTTTGTTATATACGCTTCGATTTGCTTTTATACAACGCAGGGACTTGAGTTTATGAATATTTTCACCGACGGCGGACGGGAATTCGGACGTTATCCTTTTTCGATTTACGGAAAAGAAATATTACGCTTTTTTACATTTGTAATACCACTTGCATTGTTTCAATATTATCCTTTTTTATATTTGATTGAAAAAAGTAATAACATATTCTACTTTTTGTTTCCGCTGGTCGGATGTATATTTATTCTTCCATGTTTATTATTCTGGAAAACGGGTGTAAAACATTACAAATCTACGGGTTCATAATGTATTAAATTTGTAAGATATTACAAAATATCAATATATTTTAAAAAATCAGATATTTTACTTGACAGATATTATTCGATCATGTTATAATAATTCAACTTCAAATAGGGAGTACAAAAATGTTTGATTTTTCCGCATCTATAATTATAATTAACATTATCGTCGTCGTAAGTCTATCTGTGATTAAGCTAGACATTATCGGTGGCGCTTTTTTTGGTTATACTGTGGATAAATCAAATCGATTAGCCCAAAAGCAAAGTACAGCGGCTTAAATCGGCGAGATAAAAGATACAATCCTACAGTGTAACAATACTGTAGGATTTTTTGTTAGAAAAATTCATTTGTTTTTACGAAACGAATATTAAAAAAAGGAGATTGGAAAATGAACATTACCGGAGCACAAATTGTCATCGAAACATTAATAGAGCAGGGATGTGACACCGTGTTTGGTTATCCCGGTGGACAAGTGCTTTTTATTTACGATGAACTGTATAAAAAAAGAGATAAAATTCACCACATTTTAACTGCTCACGAACAGGGTGCTTCCCATGCTGCGGACGGTTATGCAAGGGTAACAGGTAAGGTAGGGGTTGTTATAGCAACTTCGGGTCCGGGTGCAACAAACCTTGTAACAGGCATTGCAAACGCTTACCTTGATTCCACACCAATGGTTGCAATAACAGGAAACGTACCGCAAGCACTTTTGGGTAAAGATAGCTTTCAGGAAGTGGATATAACAGGAATTACAATGCCGATAACCAAGCATAATTACATTGTTAAGGATGTAAACGAGCTTGCGGAAATAATCAGAGAAGCTTTTTTGATTGCTAAATCGGGCAGACCGGGTCCTGTTTTAATCGATATACCAAAGGATATACAGATAGCAACCTGCGAGTTTTTAAACGCTCCTGTTTTGGAAGAAAAACCTCACGATGCGCCTTCGGAAAAGTCGATAGAAAAAATTGTCCAAATAATTAAAGAATCTAACCGTCCTTATATATACTGCGGTGGTGGAGTTGTTCATTCGGGAGCTGGAAAAGAAGTTGAACAGCTTTCTGAAATGATAGACGCTCCAATTGGTTTCAGCATGATGGGCTTATCAGCGGTACCATACGAGCATAAAAATTATCTAGGTATGACCGGAATGCACGGCAGATTTGCTTCAATCAAAGCTAACTCTGAGGCTGATTTAATTATTGCAGTTGGTGTACGTTTCAGTGACAGAGCAACAGGAAATAAGGTTAGATATACAAAAAATGCAAAAATCGTCCATATTGATATTGATCCCGCTGAGATTGACAAAAATATTACAGTATATTACGGACTTATCGGTGATATAAAAATAACACTTACCTCACTTTTGGAAAAACTTGAAGTGAAAAAGCACGAACAGTGGCAAAGCGAAGTTCAAAAGATGAAGAATACAGAAGCTGAACAGTTTTTCAAGGATTCCATAATGCATCCGAAAGATATTATCGAAAAGATAATGGAAAACGCTGATGATTCAACCGTCATTGCAACAGATGTCGGACAGCATCAAATGTGGGTTTCGCAGTATTACAGGTTTAAAAAACCGAGAACCTTTTTAACCTCAGGCGGACTCGGAACTATGGGCTTTGGAATGGGTGCTGCTATCGGCGGCAGTATTGCTTCTATAAATGGTAAAAACAAAGGAAGAACAGTATTATTCACTGGTGACGGCAGTTTTGGAATGAACTTAAACGAGCTTGCAACAGCAGTATCAAACGAACTTCCGCTTATCATTATTATTATGAACAACGGCGTTTTGGGAATGGTTCGTCAATGGCAGACAACCTTCTATGAAAAAAGGTACTCGCAGACAACACTTGAACGTAAGACAGATTTTGTAAAACTTGCAGAGGCTTTCGGTGCTGACGGTATAAGAGTAAATAATATAGGCGAGCTTGATGAAGCTGTAAAAAAGGCATTTAAATTGCAGACACCGGTTGTTATTGACTGTATCATTAATAAAGACGAACGTGTACTTCCAATGATTCCTCCGGGTGGCTCGATTGATAATGTGATTGTCAAATAAGCATAATATTATTTGATAGCGAAGAATGATTTATCATTCTTTATAAGAACCATTTCTCCAACGACATATGGTTACTTTTCACTAAAATTATTTTATGTTTTTTGTCGTTGGAGAAAGGGTTGTATTGTGAAAGATAATAAATTCATTTTAAGCGTTCTTGTTTCCAACCATGCAGGTGTATTGGCAAGAATTTCAGGATTATTTTCCAGACGAAATTACAATATTGACAGTTTGAATGTAGCTGAGACCGAGAATCCTCTTTTCTCTAGAATGACAATTATCGCTAGCGGTGACGATTATATAATCGAACAAATTAAAAAACAGCTTGCAAAATTGCATGATGTTAAAAAGGTAGAAATTCTACCACGTAATGAAACGGTTATAAGAGAACATCTTCTTGTAAAAATTAATGTTACCAAGAAGACGCGAAGTGAGATAATTGAATCTGTTAATATTTTCAGAGGAAAGGTTGTTGACTTCAACACTGATTCTGTTACAGTTGAGATTACCGGTGAGTCTACAAAGCTCAATGCTTTTATAAAATTTGCTTCCGATTTTGGAATTATAGAAATGTGCAGAGCGGGTGCTTTGGCTGTTAAAAGGGGTATTACATCATTATCTGGTATTGAATAAATATTATAAATAAAATTTAATTTTTAAGGAGTTTATTAAAATGGCTAAAATGTATTATGAAAACGATTGCGATCTCAATTACTTAAAGGATAAGACGGTAGCTGTAATAGGTTACGGAAGTCAGGGTCATGCACACGCATTGAATCTACACGATAGCGGTGTTAATGTTATTATTGGATTATACGAAGGTTCAAAGTCAGCAGAAAAAGCAAAAGCAGCTGGTCTTAAGGTTATGAACACCGCTGATGCTGTAAAGAATGCAGATATCACAATGATTCTTGTAAACGATGAAAAACAAGCGGCTCTATTTAAAAAAGATACTGCTCCCAATTTGAAATCAGGTTCAGCTCTTGCTTTTGCACACGGTTTTAATATTCATTTCAATCAGATTGTACCTAACAACGATATAGATGTAATTATGATTGCTCCAAAAGGTCCCGGACATACCGTAAGAAGCCAGTTTACAGAAGGCAAAGGAGTACCCTGTCTTATAGCTATATATCAGGACGCAACAGGCAAAGCCAAGGAACTTGCACTCGCTTATGCAAAAGGTATCGGCGGAGCAAGAGCAGGAATACTTGAAACAACTTTCAAGGAAGAAACCGAGACCGATCTTTTCGGTGAGCAGGCTGTTCTTTGCGGTGGTGTTACCGCTCTTATGAAAGCAGGTTTTGAAACACTTGTTGAAGCAGGTTATCAACCCGAGAGTGCATACTTCGAGTGTATACACGAGATGAAATTAATTATCGATCTTGTAGTCGCAAAAGGAATTTCCTTTATGCGTTATTCGATAAGCGATACCGCAGAATACGGTGATTATACCGCAGGTAAAAGACTTATTACACCAGATGTTAAAAACGAGATGAAGAAGATTCTCTCCGAAATACAGGACGGTACATTTGCTACCAACTGGATACTTGAAAATCAAGCTAACCGTCCGTCCTTCCTTGCACAGCGTCGTATTCAAAGCGAGCATTTGTCAGAAAAAGTTGGAACAGAGTTACGTTCTCAGATGAGCTGGAAACCAGACAAGAAATAAAATAAACTAAATAATTCAATTTTTGAAATAGTAGTAGATTTAAGGAGCTAATGAATATGCGTAGTGACAGAATTAAAAAGGGAGCGGAGAGAAGTCCGCAGCGTTCGTTGCTGAAAGCAATGGGTTATACAGACAGCGAGATAAAAAAACCGCTGATAGGAATAGTTAATTCCTTTAATGAGATTGTACCTGGGCATATTCATCTTAAAGACATTGCTCGTGCTGTTAAGGATGGTGTGCTTTCGGCAGGTGGAACTCCTGCAGAATTCAATGTTATCGGCGTATGCGATGGTCTAGCGATGGGACATGAGGGAATGCGTTATTCGCTTTCCTCAAGAGAATTAATCGCGGACAGCATTGAATGTATGTGTATGGCTCACGGCTTTGACGGACTGGTTTTTATACCTAATTGTGATAAAATAGTGCCTGCAATGCTTATGGCTGCTGCAAGAGTTAATTTACCTTCAATATTTGTTTCAGGTGGTCCGATGCTTTCACTTGAAAACGGAGAAGGCAAATGCCTTGACCTTAACAGCGCATTCGAAGCTGTCGGTGCATATAAGAATAACACTATAAATGAAGAACAGCTATTGCAAATTGAGGATAACTGCTGCCCGGGCTGCGGCTCCTGCTCGGGAATGTTTACAGCTAATTCCATGAATTGTCTTTGCGAGGCTCTTGGAATGGCTCTTTCTGGCAACGGAACAATTCCCGCTGTATTTGCAAAACGTATACGTCTTGCGAAAAGTGCAGGCGTTCAAATAATGGAAACGCTGGAAAAAAATGTTTATCCAAGAGATGTTATGACCGAAAAAGCGTTCAGAAACGCTCTTGCGATTGATATGGCACTCGGTTGTTCGACCAATTCTGTTTTACATCTAATGGCGATAGCAAATGAAGCGGAAGTTAAATTGAACCTTGATATAATCAACGAAATAAGTAAAAAAACTCCCAACCTTTGCAAGTTGGCTCCGGCAGGTTTTCATCATATGCAGGATTTATATGCTGCAGGCGGTGTCTACAGGGTTTTACTTGAGCTTAAAAAAGCAAACCTAATCGACAGCACAGCGATGACAGCCACAGGAAAAACAATGGGCGAGCTATTAGAAAACGAAAAGTTTTATATCACACGCAACGATGTTGTACGTTCTATCGAAAAACCTTATTCACCGTTTGGTGGAATAGCTGTTTTATTCGGCTCACTTGCTCCTAACGGTGCGGTGGTTAAGCAAAGCGCGGTTGCACCCGAGATGCTTGTCCATACAGGCAAAGCCAGAGTTTTTAATAGCGAGGAAGAAGCTGTTGAAGCTATCTTCGGTGGTAAAATAGTAAGTGGTGATGTTGTTGTCATCCGTTACGAGGGACCGTCAGGCGGACCAGGAATGAGAGAGATGCTTACTCCGACTTCTGCAATCGCAGGAATGGGACTTGATAAGGAAGTTGCTCTTATAACCGACGGACGTTTTTCAGGTGCTACTAGGGGAGCTGCTATCGGTCACATTTCACCCGAAGCTGTAAAAGGCGGAACAATCGCTTATGTTGAAGAGGGAGATTTAATCTCGATTGATATTCCCAACAACAGGTTGGATTTGATTGTTGATGAGAGTGTTTTGGAAAATAGAAAAAAGACTACAGAATTAAAAGTAAAGAAAGACCTTAAAGGTTATATAAAGCGCTATGCAAGGAACGTTTCCTCCGCCGATAAAGGTGCAATTATAGAATAAATATAACTGTAATGGATTATAACAGTTAGAGGATTGGATTATATTATATTATGGAAAGACATATAAAAATATTTGATACAACATTGCGTGACGGAGAACAAGCGCCACAATGCAGTATGAATCCTGAGGAAAAACTTGAGGTTGCAAAACAGCTTGAGATACTCGGAGTAGACTGCATGGAAGCAGGTTTTCCTATAAGCTCTCCGGGAGCATTTACCTCTGTGGAAACTATTGCGAAAATAGTTAAAAACTCACAGGTTGCAGCACTTGCCAGAGCGGTGCAAAAGGATATCGATTCAGCGTATAACGCTTTGAAAAATGCTGCTTCTCCAAGAATACATACATTCTTGGCAACTTCTCCTATTCACATGGAGCATAAGTTAAAGATGAAACCCGAAGAGGTTCTGGAGAACATCAAAAACGCTGTAACCTACGCAAAAACACTTTGCAGTGATGTTGAATTTTCTGCTGAAGATGCTATGCGAAGCGAACCTGATTTCCTTGTAAAAGCTTTTACTGCAGCGATAAAAGCAGGAGCAACGGTAATTAATGTTCCCGATACAGTCGGTTATGTTTTACCTGAGGAAATGTACGATCGTATAAAATACCTGTACGACAATGTTGTGGGTATTGAAAAGGTAGACGTTTCTGTTCACTGCCATAATGACCTTGGAATGGCTGTTGCAAATTCGCTTTCGGGCGTTAGAGCAGGTGCAACACAGGTCGAGTGTACTATTAACGGCTTGGGTGAGAGAGCAGGTAACGCCGCACTTGAAGAGATTATTATGGCGATAAAAACCCGTCGAAATCTTTTTAACGCTTATACAAGAATCGACACACATCAGATCAGCCGTACGAGTAAAATGATTTATAACATAATCGGTCAGACAGTACCGATAAACAAGCCGATTGTAGGTGGAAATGCTTTTGCACATGAGGCAGGTATTCATCAGCACGGCATTCTTGCCGCAAGAGAAACCTATGAGATAATGAGAGCGGAGGATCTCGGTATTACCAAAAACAAACTTGTTATTGGCAAGCATTCGGGCAAGCACGCTATCGCAGACAGGCTTGTTGAAATGGGATATAGCTACACTGAGGAGGAATTATCCTCTTATTATGAGAAAGTTAAGATACTCTCTGATAAAAAGAAATTTATTTCCGACAGTGATATTGAAGCTATTGTCAACAACAGAGAGAGAACAACAGGAACTTATAAACTTGAGTATTTTGATGTTCATACCTCGCAAAATGCCACTTCAACCGGTGTTATCAGAATGATAAAGGATGGCATTTCCATAGAGAAGGTTTCACTTGGAGACGGTCCGATTAACGCAGCCTATAATGCAATAAATAAAATAACTGGCAACCTTTGCGATGAGCTTGTAAATTATGATATTCATTCGGTTTCTGACGGTAATGACGCGCTTGGTGAGGTTACTGTTAAGCTTAAATCGGGGGAAAGAATAGTTACAGGCAGAGGACTTTCTACAAATATTATTGAATCCAGTATTCTTGCTTATATTAACGGAATCAACAAGCTTATAGAATTAAATTAACGGAGGTGAAAGTCTGAAAGAAACTTTCAGACAAAGAGTTATGTGCCTTTTACACCGGACTGCATGGCGTAAATTTGGCTATTGCCAAACCGGCACAAAACTCCGCGCTTCGACGAAAGGAATGCATATAATGATGAAGCACCGTGTTGAAATATTTGATTCCACTTTACGTGACGGAGCTCAAGGTGAGGGGATTTCTTTTTCGGTCAACGATAAACTAAATATAGTAAAAAGCCTTGATGCTTTTGGTGTTGATTATATTGAAGCAGGAAATCCAGGTTCAAATCCAAAGGATATGGATTTTTTCAAGCAGGTTTCTAATATAGAGTTAAAGAATGCGAAGCTGTGTGCTTTTGGAAGCACCTGTCGTAACGGAGTAAAACCCGAGGATGATGCAAATATAAAATCTCTTTTGGCCTCCAACACCAAGGTTGTCGTAATTTTTGGTAAAGCATGGGATTTACACGTTACTGAAATTTTGAAGATATCATTGGAAGAAAATCTTAATATCGTTAAAAACACAATTGAATATCTTAAATCCAATGACAAATATGTTATATTCGATGCTGAACATTTTTTTGACGGTTTTAAGGCAAACGAAGATTATGCGATGAAGGTTCTTGAAACCGCAGCTGAGAGCGGAGCAGATACACTTACACTTTGTGATACAAACGGGGGAACACTTCCAAGCGAGATATACAAAATCACCTCTCTGATAAAAGGAAAGTTCTCTTCAATCAAGATATCAATACACTGTCACAACGATTCCGGCTGTGCGGTTGCAAACTCAATGCTTGCTATTGAAGCCGGGGCGGATCAGGTACAGGGAACTTTCATCGGTATCGGTGAACGCTGCGGAAATGCTGATCTGAGCGTTATTATTCCAAATCTGAAATTAAAAGCAGGCTGCGAATGTAATGGTGAACTCGAAAGTCTTTTTTCCGTAACAAGACGAATTGCAGAAATTGCTAACACCCAGATTGAAAATAATCGTCCATATACAGGGCAGAGTGCTTTTGCACACAAGGGTGGTATGCATATCGACGGCGTATTAAAAATAACCAGTAGTTTTGAGCATGTTTCACCAGAAGCTGTCGGTAACAAGCGTAAATTCCTGATGAGTGAGGTTTCAGGAAGAAGTACTCTTCTTGCAAAAGCTGCTGTAATAGCTCCTGAACTGAAAAAGGATTCACCCGAAGCTGCCCAGATACTTGAAAAGTTGAAGGAAATGGAGCATTACGGTTACCATTTCGAAGCAGCTGATGCGAGCTTTGAATTGTTGGTAAAACGGACACTCGGAATGTATAAACCGCATTTTAAACTTGTTTTATACAAGACAATGGGAGATTTTCCAATTCCGGAAGGCGGAATGTCCGCATCTGCAACCATAAAAGTGGAGGTTGATGGACAAACCGAGATGGCAGCTGCAATGGGTAACGGTCCGGTAAACGCTCTTGACCTTGCAATGAGAAAAGCATTAAGTGTTTTTTTTCCCTCGATTGGTGATATACAGCTTACCGATTATAAGGTTCGTGTACTCGAAGAAAACAGCACGACCGCAGCAAAGGTTCGTGTTTTGATTGAAACAGCAGATGATGAACATTCCTGGACAACCATCGGAGTTTCAAATGATATAATAGAAGCAAGTATAACAGCACTTGTTGATTCTATTGAATATAAACTGGCTATGTCAGAAAAAGAATAACTTTATTTAGGAAGGACTATAAATATGAAAGCAATGACAATGACGCAGAAGATTCTGGCTTCACATGCAGGACTACCACACGTAGAAGCAGGACAACTTCTTTTAGCGAATGTGGATATGGTATTGGGGAACGACATTACCTCACCAGTAGCTATAAACGAGTTCGCAAAAATTTCGGGTAACGGTGTTTTTGATAAAAAGAAGATATCAATGGTAATGGATCACTTTGTACCCAATAAGGATATAAAAGCAGCCGAGCAAAGCAAAAAATGCAGAGAGTTCGCTTGTAACATGGGAATAGAGAATTTTTACGATTGCGGAAAAATGGGTGTTGAACACGCCTTACTTCCCGAAAGAGGGCTTGTAACAAGTGGAGACATCGTTATCGGTGCTGATTCACATACCTGTACATATGGAGCACTCGGAGCTTTTTCTACAGGTGTAGGCTCGACTGATATGGCTGTAGGAATGGCTTCCGGCTTGGCGTGGTTCAAGGTTCCATCAGCAATAAAATTTATTCTCACAGGAAAAATGCAGAAATGGGTTTCCGGAAAAGACATAATTCTTCACATTATAGGAAAAATCGGTGTATCCGGTGCGTTATATAAATCAATGGAGTTCACCGGTGACGGTTTAAAAAACTTAACCATAAACGACCGTCTTTGCATGGCAAACATGGCTATCGAAGCAGGAGCTAAAAACGGTATCTTCGAGGTTGATGAAATAACTCTTGATTTCCTTAAGGATGTCGGAGCAAAACAACCTGTTATATATAAGGCTGATGAAGCTGCTGAATATGATGAGGTTTTTGAGATTGATTTGTCAAAAATCACTCCGACAGTAGCGTTCCCACATCTTCCCGAGAATACAAAGACCTTTGATGAGATTGGTGAAGTAAAAATAGATCAGGTTATTATCGGCTCTTGTACAAACGGAAGATTACAGGATTTGATAGAAGCGGCTGAAATTATGAAAGGTAAAACTGTTGCTGATGGTGTAAGAACAATCGTTATTCCCGCAACACAAAAGATATATTTACAAGCTATGGAGATGGGACTTCTTAAGATATTTGTAGAAGCAGGTGCGGCAGTTTCCACTCCTACCTGCGGTCCTTGCCTAGGCGGACACATGGGAATTCTTGCGAAAGGCGAAAGAGCGGTTGCTACAACAAACCGTAACTTTGTCGGCAGAATGGGTCATCCCGAGTCGGAGGTTTACCTTGCAAGTCCAACGGTTGCCGCAGCAAGTGCAATAACAGGAAAGATTTCTCAACCAAGAGAGGTAGTTTGAAAGATAAATCTTTCAAACACGGTTTTGTGCTTTTCGCTCATAGGGAGCGAAATTTCGGTTCCACCGAAAACGCACAATTCCCGCTTTCGGTATAAATGCCGAGGAAAGGAATAAGGAATATTTAATTATGAATGTAAAAGGATATGTATTG
>Ga0209417_1002929_pt1 | contig 24351 bp, 12 predicted proteins | sample RifGroF2_FD_184002 | JGI IMG/M metagenome (GOLD analysis project Ga0209417, IMG submission 184002) | Groundwater microbial communities from Rifle, Colorado, USA - Groundwater F2 (SPAdes) (version 2) | ecosystem: Environmental > Aquatic > Deep subsurface > Groundwater | place: Rifle, Colorado... | reverse complement strand
CTGACAATGCCGACCAACCCCAACATTAAAATTAAAGCCAACACAATTTTAATTTTACTAATCATTACCTTACCTCCTATTAAAATAAATTTCCAATAACCATTTCCGGGCATTTCATCTTCCCGGCCTGACCGGAAACTCTCAATTGCCCATCATCAAAAAAAACGTGCAAGAACAGCAATTGCTTGCTCAAACAATTATATGCCTTCTCGGTGGGCGAATTAACGCCATTTCATGATTTTAATTTAGCCATTTCGCGCATATTTGACGTACACGGATATTTGATATAAGTGTTGTAAAGCTGTAGATAAATGAGAACCGCAGGGCTACCTTGAACAAGTTTTCATCGTTGTATTTTGTCATTCCGTGCACCTTATCTTTCACTTTTGTATGGTCAGTTTAGCAAAGAAACGAACCCTTGTCAATATATTTATTTAAATTTAATTAATTTATTATATTGCTACAAATTAACTTTCAACCAAAAAAACCGTAATACAAGCAAATACAACAAGTTATGACAACAACTGGATAGTCAGGCAGGTTTCAGTACGCTACGGCCGAGCCTGCTAATACTGACCGTATTCAAGAGCTGTTTCAATAAATACACGATAGTTTTCTTCTACCTGAATGGATAGCCTGCTGCCAATGGGCGCGTCAGTAGGCATAATAACAAATCCTCCGCTGGATTTTGCGTCTTTCATACATTGAATAACAGCATTATGCACATCATTCGGCTGACCCATTTCCAGAAGTTTCATCTGTAAATTGCCGCAAAGGCAGCAATTACTCCCGATTAGCCGCTTGACTTGGTAAAGTTCGATGTCACCATCTGGTGGCGCTTCCAGCGGGTCGATTGCGTCTGGATTGCATTTCATAATCTCATTAAGCACCTGACTTACCTTGCCATGCGAGTGAATTCGCACCCAGGCGTTGTGCTGATGTATCAAATCGCTAATTTCTGCCAAATAAGGGGTAACAAAGGATGCAAAGCCATCCGGCGAAAGGTATGGTGGAGTTGCGTATTCAGGGCCGCATATACGGAATACAACATCTGACCAATTAACGCCTGTTTTTTTACCTTCTTGAAAAATCTTTTTCAAATACGCCATACTCATTTCATGAATTGCATCAAGAAAATACTTTATTCGAGATGGTTCCGTAATTGCGCTAACCAGGAAATTACCCATTTCGAATAACTCCGCGGCGATACAGATAGGGTCGCTTAATGTCGGCATTAACAAGCCATTGTCCCCAAGTTTCTTCTGCGAGGCGAGGAATTTGGTCATATCTACGTTAGTCGGAATCCAGTTCACAGATAAAAATTTGTCAATGTCATCGATACTTTTGAAGGGATGCTCTAATGCCCATACGGTGAATACACCGTCGTCCTGACGATAAAAACTCGTCAAGTCTCCTTTGGGAGTGTGAATAGTTTTTTGAGTAAATTCAGAGTTCTTCTCACGCCATTTTTTAATACTGTAAAGTTCCGATTCCATTTCATCGGCCGACCCAATCACCGCATCGGCAGGATTGCCAAACGACAGTTGAGGCAATGAAGTTAAATAGAAGCAATCAGTTGATTCTCGCACCAGCTTGAGCAGCCGTTCGTATGATGGCTGCCTGTAATACCATGACTCAATGTCCCAGCCTACTAAACCATAACAGGATATAGGAACACGGTCAATAGCATGGCCTTTGAGCGCAGCCAACAGCCGACCGCGGGATGTTGTCTTACGAATTTGTCTGCCGACTTTTACAGTGGCAGCACGAGCAATCTTTTGTTTTTCACTCAAATTTATCATAAATACCTTCTTATATAAATTCAACGGTGTCAAATATACTGCTAATGCCCAACAGAAAACAACTGCCATGCTACTGTATTCAATGTTTTATGTCAATATATAATTTATTAAATTTATTAAAGAAAATAATATTGACAGCGGCTGTGCCTTTTATTAACCTCTCATTGATAACTACACAGGGCTTTCGTTATTGTCAAGTATCGGTCCCATTTGTAGAATGCTGTGGAAATGTGATAAATCAAAAAAACATCTGTGTCTTGGTTGTGAGTTGCTTCTTGAAGAGTGCTCACATAACAACCTTGATGAAGGAGACTACAAAACAATTAAGACTATAAGTACTATATTAACAAATAGTTATCAATTTTGCAGAACACTTTTTTAATTTCAATTAAGGAGTAGATTTTTAACATAGGAGCTATTATGAGATTAACACGTTATCTTTTTCTAACATCTGTATTTTTTGGCTACTGGTCATTTTGTCTTCATGCGGCCAACATCAAAATTCAGGATAATACAATTAAATGGGATAATGGCAATGAAAGCCTTGTTATTTCCCTAAAAAGCCCGGAGCTTTACTTCAAGGATGCAAATACCCTCGGGAATCTCGGTTCTGAATCAGTTTCCGGAGACCTGCTTGATGGCAAACCTGTTGAAATATCATACGCTCCAGTAAAACTCAGCAATGGCACTCAGCTTGCCATCAAACAATTCATTCAATATTTCCAAGATGAAAATATCGTTCGCAAGTGGGTTGAATGCAAAATAGAAGGCTCTATTTCGGCAGTTCTTAACGAGATCATCTATGATAGATACAGCAGTAACGCACTATCTTCGCCGATTGCCGGAGTTCCGCCACAAAGTTATCCAGCATTCTTTAAAGGTTTTTTTGTCGGCATTGAATACCCCGTAGCCTCAACGCAGGCCGACTCAGGTCAGGTAATGATTCGATCCAGACCCGGTGAAACACTGACAGATAAATGGTATGTCGGCCGCAAGGCAGTCTATGGCATGACTCAGATAGGCAAGGAAAAGGATGCCTTTTTGAAGTACATATCAAGTCATCGTCCAGAGCCTCGCAATTTCCACCTGAACTATTGCAGTTGGTGGTCGGCACCTATGGTTTATACCGAAAAAGACATGGTAAACCTGATGAATGAATTCAAGGAAAAACTTTTTAAGCCCTATGGTGTTTCGTTTGATACTTTCGCTATTGATATGGGCTGGTCCGATCCAAATACTATATGGAAAATTAAGCAGAAGGATTTTCCCAATGGCTTTGATACACTTAACAACATTGCAGCCTCGATGAATTCGAAGCTTGGTCTTTGGGTTTCGCCAACAAATTGTTATTCGCCATGGTCAATTGATGTGGCCTGGGCCGAAAAAGCAGGCTATGAAACATATAAATACCCATGGATGAGTTTTAGTTTTCTCTGCATGGCTAGTCCTAAATACCACAGTGCTTTCCATGACAGCCTGCTTGATATTGCAAATAAATACGAATTGCACCAACTAAAAGTTGATGGCTATTATCTTGACTGTCCGGATGCAAATCACGGGCATCAGCCGGGTGTTTATTCTGCTGATAAGCTCGCTTCAAACGGAATCAAAACTTTTGAGGCGTTGCGGAAAGTTGTCCCTGGAATATGGATTGAGCCGACATGTTTCGGTAATACAAGCCCATGGTGGCTGTTTTATGTAAATTCCGTTACAGGCGCATTCGGAGATGATTCGCCATCCGGACGTGTGCCATGTCCGATTTATCGTCAAAGCTATACCTCGGCACGTGATTTTTACAACATGCGCGGAGCCGTAACAGGATTTGTGCCAATAGGATCACAGGAAGTATTGGGAATTCTTCATCAGACCAAAGAGGATTTTGTCGATGACGCGATTACTACGATAATGCGGGGCAATGCCTATATTGCTCTATATCTGGATCCGACGTTCATGAATGATCGCAGGTGGAAATCCTTGTCTGAAATTATCAAGTGGGCAAAGAAGAATACTGTGATTGTTGATAATACGACTGTTTTGCAGCCGGAAGACTGGAAGAAGGGTGTTATGCCCGTTGGCGAGGGTGTCATGCCTAGACAGGTATATGGCTATGCTCATAGCAGCGGCGATCAGAGTCTTGTATTGCTGAGAAACCCATGGATTCAGCCGTGCGAGTATGAGCTGACTTTAGATGAAACTATCGGTCTTGTCAAAAATGATGGCCAATATAATATATCAAGTATATATCCGCAGGAACGTGTTTACCAGAAGCAGATTGGATTTGGGAAAACCGTAAAATTGTCAATGGCTCCTTATGAAACCGTTGTATTGTCGATTTCAACGAAAGCGGTTGATAAGAAGTTTGTGGATGTCAAATCTGTGATAGGTGATAAAATCAAGATTGATTCTAATAGCGTCAATGCTCGTCTTGTTGAGTATGAACCTGCTCCTGAAAAGATTGAGGCCAACAGCCTTAATCTTATTCGTGGTACCAACAGTGCGGTAGAGATTAATGCCGCCGCTAAATTTAATTTGAAATCTTCTGAAGGCAGATTGCTTGTTTTGTGTGAAGCTGATTCCCCTGACCTCGACCCTCTTTGCAAGATACAGTTAAACGGTAAAGATGTTGAAGTTTATGCTGAAAGTACATCTACAGGATTCCGTGCAACCGGCGCACCCAATGCTGAAAACTGGGTTTTCTTCTGGGTTCCGCTTTCAAAAGGTACAAACGATGTAAACATGGAAGTGATAGTTAAGAATAAAAACATTAGAGTTTCCAGCTGGGTATGGGCATACACGCAAACATCAGACAAGTCTAATGGCCAGCTTCCATCTCCTGAGATTATGTCACTTGATGCAGCAAAGATTTTTGATGTGATTGACTGCAACAAGGTTACTGGCGATGTTTTGAAGAAGGCACGCCCGATTACAAAAATAAATGGTGTTTACCTTGACTCTATGGAAAACATTAGCGGTACTTTTGAACGCAATCTGTGCATCAATAAATCAGTGATTGGCCTTCAGGGTTTAATATATCCAAGAGGTCTTGGTACAGCACTTGGTACCATAAAGGTACCGCCGGATGGCAAGTATTCAAGATTTACCGCCATTGTCGGCATAGACAATACGATTGGCGTGGACTGCTTGGACAAGACAGAAGCAATGTTTATCGTCAAGGTTGATGGTAAGGATGCCTGGAAATCAAAACCGACCACGGTTCGTGACCAGCCTCAGCGTGTTGATGTAAACATTGCCGGAGCAAAGACTCTTGAGTTGGAAGTAGTACAAACAGAGTCAAAGGGCCGGAGATGCGTAAATTGGGCCGATTGGGCAAATGCCGCAGTGTTATATTAATTATTTAAATCTTTTTCTAAAGGATAAGAAATGAAAAAAGTAATTGCGATTGTACTTATGTTGGCTTTGGCTGCCGTATCTGGAAGTGCCCAGGTTGGTGGAAAGTCCGGAGACGTAGTATTTAAGATTACGGCCCCAGCTTCAACTGCGGAAGTTAAAGATGGCCAAGCAACAACCCTTAGAATTATTTCAGGCGAACAATCTCTTGACGTATCTTTGACCTGCCCGCAATTTATATTTAACACCACCTCGACAGCAGAAGGTATTGCACCTATCTCGGTTGTTGGCAAAATTCCATCTGGAAAAATTGTAACCGTTTCTTACAATCCAATTGCTCTTGTTTTTTCAGTCAGCATTGAACCTCAACTTTTGCTGCAATGGTCGCCGAAAGAAAAAATTGTCCGTAAATGGGTACGTTACCGTATAACGGGTACACCAGCTAATCTGGTGCTGAAAGAAATTCTTCTTGAGAAAATGCCGAAAAGCATTCTGACTATTGAGCCGCTTATTAACGCGCCTCAAAGCTATCCTGCTTTCACAAATGGTTTTTTCATGGGTATAGAGTTTCCTATTGCGTTAACTCGTGTAGAAGGCCAGGATTTAATCATTGGGCATAGACCTGGTTTGCGCCCTCAGGCTAACGTATGGTATGAAAGCCGCAAGGCAATATATGGAGTAGCGACTCCGGGCAAAGAGCAAAAGGCTTTTGCGGACTATATAACATTACATCGGGCCAAACCGACAGGATTACATGTAAATTATAACAGTTGGTACACTGCACCATATCCGGCACTAACGGAAAGTAGTATTCTGGATCTGATGCAGATTTACAAGGATAATTTGACAACTCCGTATGGAGTGTCATTCGATACCTTTACAATTGATGCCGGCTGGTCAAATTCGCAAAGTGTATGGGATATTAACACATTGCCGGACCGCTTCCCCAATGGATTTACTGCTATTAAAAACCGTGCTCAAAGTATGGGAACAAATTTGGGGATGTGGAGTTCGCCTTCAGGTATGTATCCAGGTGCGATTGACACAAACTGGGTTGAGCAAAACGGCTATGAAACATACAAACAGTCATGGATGTCTTTTAGATTTTCCTGTCCGGCTGGCCCGCGATACAGCACCACCTATAAGAATAAACTTGTGGAACTGGCAACCGTGTATGGTGTCAAACAGTATAAATTCGATGGGTTTGACCTGAATTGCAATGGTACTACTCATGGACATGAACCCAATGAACTATCGGCCGAGGCAATGGCACAAGGCGGTATTGATGTTTTTGAGGCGATTCATACTGTTGCTCCGGACGCTTGGTTGGAAGCGACTTGCTTTAGCTGGGGCAAAATTGGTAGCCCATGGTGGTTGTTTTATCTCAATTCATCAATCGGTACCTTCGGCGATGATAATCCGATAGGAAAAGTGCCGTGCCCTGTTTATCGTGAAAGTGCTACGACCTCACGCGATTACTACAACCTTCAGGGAGCGGCAAACATGCCTATGATACCTATCAATGGCCAGGAGGTTATGGGTATCAATCATATAACGGCCGATCCTTTTCTTAACGACGGTGTAACTGTTGTGATGCGAGGACATGCATTTCTGCCCATATATATAAAACCAACTTTTATGGATAAAGGACGCTGGTCTGCTTTGGCAAAACTATTGACCTGGACTCGTAAAAATAGCGAAATTATCCTTGCGAATACTTATCCGTTGGTGCCAGCTTCATGGCAAAATGGCAAACAGCCGAAGTTTTCAAATTTTGAAGTAATGCCGCGTGAAATTTATGGATACGCCCATTGCAAGGATAACAAGGCACTTATTTTGCTGCGTAATCCTTGGATAATGCCTCAAACTTATACCCTCAAACTTGACGATAGTATTGGATTTGATTCTAAAGCTGCGAAGCTTTCCGCGGTGAGCCTGTATCCTGAGAATCGTGTTTACGGCCAAAGCCTGAAGTATGACAGCACTCTCACATTTACAATGGCTCCTTATGAAACAATCGTGCTTTCGATAGGTTCAAAATACAAACTAAAAGGCATTCCAACTGTTGACGATTCAATTGGCGGAAAAATCAAGGCTAATGTGACGCACAGTAATGTTGGGAGTGGTTTTGTAATTGATGTGAATGCAACGATAGATTCGAATGCACCTCAAACCAAATTACTTGTTTGCATGGAAGGAACATACCAGAAACCAACTGTTTTAGCTGTCCCGACATACCAGCTTTTGGCTAATGGTTCGCCTGCGAGTGTAACAACAATTTCATCAGAAGAAGGCTGGCGTGCGACTGGAATTCCGGAGTGGGAACACTGGAAGTTTTTGCAGGTGGATTTGACCTCTGCTCATAGCGAGATATCACTGAAGCAATTGCAGACAGATCCCAACTGTACGAATGTATCAATCTGGGCATGGGCAACGAAAAGTGGCAGCGATGCACCTGCACCTGGCTTTCCCAATTCACTGCCTTCGCCGGAGTTTATCAATCTCGATGCAAAATCACTTGGTGAATTTCATCGTGAGTAAGTCTGGATTTGTATCAATTATGAGAGATGGTTTTATTGGTTAAAGGAATTTTATGATGCATCTTTCCTGGATAGATGGCGGTATAGTATTATTATATCTTGTCGCCACGATGTTTATTGGTTTGAAGGTTCGTAAGTACGTTGGCAAGGTCGAGACTTTTCTGGTTGCTGGCCGCGAGATGAATTTATTTTTAGGCATCGCGTCATTGGCCGCCACAGAGTTTGGTGTGGTTACCTGTATGTACACCGCTCAGAATGGTTATGTATATGGTTTTGCTGGCATGACGCCTGGCATTCTTCTTGCGTTGGCAATGTTTATTGTCGGCGCCACCGGTTTTTGTATTAAACCACTTAGGAACGCTGGCGTGATGACCATCCCTGAACTATTTCAGAAGAAGTTTGGAACTAAAATCCGCTGGGCATCTGGTTTGGTTATTGTGCTTGGTGGCCTGCTGAATATGGGAGTTTTCCTTCGTGTAACCGGCGAATTCTTAGTACTTGTATGCGGATTGGATATAAAGTACCTGGAAGTTGCGATGACGATATTGCTGCTGCTTTCTGCGATTTATACCATAGTGGGTGGTTTGCTTTCGGTACTAATAACCGATTTTCTTCAGTTTATTATCATGAGCGTAGGCTTGATTGCCGTTACGGTTCTAATCTTGATTACCGTAGGCTGGGATAAGTTAGCGATAAGTGTTTCAAATAATTACGGCCCAAGCGGGTTCAATCCATTCGTCAACAAAGATATGGGCTGGCAATACGTGGTTTTTAACGCAATGTTGGGTTTTGCGGTTGTGTTGACCTGGCAGACGATGATTTCTCGTATTCTTTCTGCCAAAGACAGCAAGACCGGCCAAAGAGTTTATACTGTAACAAGTTTCTTTTTTGTATGCCGTTTTCTGATTCCAGGAATTTGGGGTATTGCTGCTTTGGCAACGCTTACTCCGCAAGCAGGGTAATCTTTATCTCCTGAAGTTCAGCAAAAGATTACCCTTTATGGTATGCCTATATTTCTTAGTACTGCTGTGCCTGTCGGATTAATGGGCCTGCTTTTGGCAGCAATGCTTGCAGCTGACATGTCTACCAATGCTTCATATATGATTACATGGGGCAGTGTGATTTATAATGACTTGATGGCACCATTTCGAAAAGGTGTCTGGTCAGACAAAAAAGGTGTTTTCTGGAACCGTGTAATTGTTGGCCTGATCGGTATTTTCTTGCTTACATATGGCCTTTGGTATCCGCTCAAAAGTGATGTTTGGACATACCTGAGTATTACAGGTACAATTTATCTTTCGAGCATATCCTCGCTGTTGATAGCATGTTGCTACTGGAAGCGGGCCAACAGTTGGGGTGCTGCTGGTTCGATATTTTTCGGAGCCGCGGTTCCTATTCTGTATTTAGTGATAGAACAGGTTCCTGCGACATCCGGTTTTGCCAAGGAAGTGGGACCTTATTATTCCGGCATGGCCGCTTATGTTATGTCAGGATTAGCGATGGTTGTTGGTTCGTTACTCAAGCCTGGTTCTGCTGACATGGATGACAAATCGAATATGAATTCAGTTGCGGAGGTTACGAAATGATATCCGAACATTGGTTTTGGTTTTCTTTGACTATGGCGTGCCTTATCTGGTATTCCACTATTACAATCTATGTTACCATTAAAGGCTACTTTGACATTATGGGTATGCTTAAAAGACTTAAGGATGGTCAAAATAAATAGCTAAATAAGATGCACTAAATTAACAATTTTCGGTATGTAGCCGAAAAGAGTTTTCTTTGTTTTTTTGAACTGGAGGATCCGTAAAATGAAAACGGGAATTGTGTTAGTCTTAGCTGCGATATTGAATTTGGTTGGTTTTGTTCATGCCGATGTATACTTCTTTTCGGTTGCATCGGGTAATTGGGCAACCGGTTCTATCTGGAATCAGGGTTATTCGCCTTCGGCAGACAATATGAACCCGCATCATGCACTTCTCGCACACACAGTTGATGTTACCAGTGACCAGGGTAGCGGCCATCTTTCTATCGGCTATGGTGGACAGGCAACTGTTAATGTTGTTGCCGGAGCCGACCTGCTTGTAGATGGCATTCTTTTCCTGGGTCATGTGTCAGGCGATACCGGAATACTTAATCTTTATGGTACGGCATACGCTAAACAGATGAATGTAGGCCATGCAGCAGGCGCTACTGGCAGAGTTAACATTTACGATAGCGGCTACATAGAGATAGGCAGTTCTGGTTGTAATGTTGGGACGACAGGTTCCGGTTTTATTAATCTCAGAGGCAACGGCAGTATGATAGTAGATGGTACCTTTACTATGGGTGCCACCCCTTCGGTGAGCAAGATCGATATTCAAACAGGTCAATTGTCAGTATTAGGCGATCACCGTACTCAGCTCCAGGGTTATATCAACAATGGCCGAATAGTCGCTTATAGTGGTGCAGGTACAGTAAATGCTCCCACATACAGCGGAGGCTATACGACCGTTACGGCCGTCCCACAAACATTGCCAACGACGTATTTCTTTTCAAATGTATCAGGCAGCTGGGCAACTGGTTCTACATGGAATACTGGTACTGTCCCAATAGCAGGCAGTGCAACAAGCATAAATCACGCCCTCGTTCAGGGTCATAATATCACTGTTACCAGTAATCAAGGCAGCGGCCATCTTTCCATTGGCTATACCGGCAATGGAAATGTAAATGTTTCGGCAGGTAAATATCTTCATGTTGATTATGTCCTTTTTGTAGGGCATACGGCAAATACCGGCACACTCGACCTTTACGGAACGACTTATGCCAGACAACTTGTTGCAGGCAATGTCTCAGGCGCCACTGGTACGGTGAATGTTTACAATGGCGGTAATCTGCAGATAGGTACACAGGGCTGTAATATAGGCGTTACCACAGGAAGTGTTGGCCGTATTAACCTTAAAGGCAATGCTACTATGACCGTAATGGTTGCAACAGGTATATCTATGGGGGCTTTGCCTGCTTATGCCAGGATTGATATTGAGGCAGGCTATTTAAAAGTTGTTGGCAACCAGGTTGCTCAGCTTCAGAGTTATATCAATAATGGCAGGATAACCGGATATAATGGTGTCGCGGCAGTAGCCGCTCCCGTTTATACCGGAGGTTATACGATAGTTGCAGTATATCCGGCATCAGCAGCAAGCGCCCCGAATCCGACTAATGCGTTATTATTTGTTCCACTCAATAAAACATTGACATGGACAGCCGGCCAATTCGCAACCGGACATGATGTATATTGGGGTACAAATTCTACCGCAGTAACAAACGCAACCCGGACTTCACCGGAATACAAAGGCAATTTTAACACTGCCAGCTACCAGAATCTGGACTGGTTTGGTCGTAACATTGGCCAAACTTATTATTGGCGTGTCGATGAGACCAGCGGTAATGGTGCAATAGTACGGCCTAATGGTTACACATGGAGTTTTCATACGGAACATGTCATACCTCCTCTCTCGCTTGCCAGAGGAATCTCCCTTGACAGACACTTCCAGCAAGTACCCCCCGAGTCTTGGAATACAATTGAGCCTATTGACGTTAAGATAATCAGATATATGGGATTTGATTTTGCGAAGGTGCTTATTGACCCCGGTGTGATGATAAGCGGTGACACTATCAATATGACCAATATGTTGTATGTGGATGAGGTCATGAATAAATTTATGAGCGAAGGTGTTCCTGTTGTTATTTGCATCCACCCTATGCCTGATTTTAAAACTTACTATCTTGGCAACGCCACCAACTTTACTAACTTACTTCTCCCGTTTTATGAGGATTTTGCAGGTTATTTAGCTGCAAGATGGGGAGTAAACGAACTTGCTTTCCAACTGATGACCGAACCATTCGGTAATTACACGGCGTGGAATTCCATGTGGCCTTCAATGTTGTCCAGTGTTCGCGCCGCAATGCCGGACCATACTCTGATCATGAGCGGCGACCAAACGGGGACAATTGCTGGTTTGGTCAATGATGTTAATCCGGATCTTACAGCGGACACCAATATTTACTGGAGTTTTACGACTTATGACCCATTTGCATTCACGCTTCAAGGCGCAGGATTTTGGGATTGGTGCGTTTATTTAAATAACGTACCATATCCTTCGAGTCCGTCAAATAATCCTGCTAACTATATTCTGCCTACGATTCCAAGTGGTTGGTATAGTGCTGCGTATAACTATGTGTCGGCATATTGCAATACCCCCTGGAATATGACCCAGCAGCGGGCATGGTTCCAATCGATTACTAACTGGCAGAATGCGCATCCCACGAGTAATCCCAAAGTGTGGTGCGCAGAGTTTGGTTCCATAGACCGTACAATATGTCAAGGAATGCAAGGTGGAGGGCCTAATCCGCCGGAACGCATACAGTTCATTGCTGATAGACGCCAAGCAATGGAAGAACGCGGCATAAGCTGGGCATATTGGTCGTATAATGAGACGTTTACGGTTCTTGAACCCACTACAAGATACCCATACTCCAAAGATCCAACAACAAGTATGGATTTGGTTGACGATGAAGGTACGTTGGTTGCTTTGGCAGTACGAAGCCCCAGCGCGGTGTATTTCTGGTCGGAGCAATCGGGCAATTGGGCAGATCCCAACACATGGGACCTGGGCGTTCCGCATACGGGCAACTCACCCGGACATGATGTCTATGTTGTGGATAATGTTACTGTTAGCAACAACCAGGGCAGCACCGATCTTCACATAGGCTACGCCTACAATGGAACTATCGGGGTTTCAGCAGGAGCTACTCTTAGTGTTGATGGCATCCTGCTTGTGGGTCAGTCAGAGAGTAACTCTGGAGTTCTTAATCTTTATGGGTCGGTTATTTGTAACCATCTTCATGTGGGCGATGCTGCATACAGCGCTGGTACTATCACTGTTTACGGCGGCGGTTACCTGCAGGTAAACAACGGGGGTTGCGATGTAGGCACCGGAGGAGGCACTGCTTTGATTGATCTTGAGAGCTACGGCTATGTGGTTTTGCAGAGTCCCTTAACTATATCCGCTACCGGCAGGATAGATATTGAGTCAAGCCAAATAGCGGTTCTGGGTGATTGCCGCACTCAACTTCAGGGGTATATCAACAATGGCAGGATAACCGGTTATGATGGCACTGGAACAGTTAACGCACCAACATTTTCCGGAGGTTTTACAAGAGTAACAGCCAATCCATAATAACATTTGACAAGTTGAGGTAATAAAAATACAGTTGCGAACAGAATGACGAATTGACCTTGTGCCCACAGCATTATCGATATCCTGAAGAAGCAATAAAATGAAAAAATAGTTTCGTTGATGCAAATAAGAACAAAGGAATCACGGTTCAAAAATATTGACCAGAAATTATAGAAAGGTATGTATGCGAAGTATTATAAAAGTTATGGTCATTGCGACTGTGTTTGCTTTGTCTAATTTTAGTGTTGTATGGGGAATTTCGTCAACATTCCCTTCCAATGTGGCTGTGCAGGGTGATATTCACGACCGAATGATTCTTGCGGTACATTATCTTGACCAGGCGAAATCTGAGGATATATGGAATGGTTTTACGACGGGCATGTGGGGCGCTGATTTCTCGGGAAGGATGCTGGAAGCTTACAGCCGAACTTCACTGTCGCTGCATAAGCAGTCATCATCACGTTTTGCTGAAATTAGTGAAGGATTATTGAGTCGCCAAAATTCCGATGGCGCCTTTCACATCGGCAAAGCTGCTAATGACTACGATAAAAGTGTTGGATTCTGGTTTGGCAATGCCCGCGGCATGATGGGACTTTTGTGGGCATACAATTATACGCAGGATTCAAAATATCTTAATGCGGCGTTACGGGTTGGCAATTACTATATAGATCATTACTTTGATGTTAATCAGCCTGTCGCGCATGGATCATTTTCATGGGTCGCCACCGAAGCTATGATTCAGCTTTATAAGGTTAGCAAAGATCCAAACCATCTTAGCCTTGCCAAACAAATTGCGGACAGCGTGTTGTCGGTAAATCCGACGAGCCAACATACCCATTCCTATTTGCTGAGTCTGCGCGGTATGGTACAGATATACGAAATCACAGGCGAAACCAAGTACCTCACAATGGCGATTCGGCAGTATGCATATTTAAAAGATAGTGTGATGTGGCCTGGTGGCGGAATTGTGGAACATTTAGGCGATCGTAAAAACCAAAACCTTAACTATTGGTTTGATGAGGGCTGCAGCATTTGTGACTGGATAGGCCTGAACATGGATTTGTGGCGAGTAACTCGCGATAACGCTTATATGGATATGATTGAGAGAACCGCACTTAATCATTTTCTCTACGACCAGGATGCAGGCGGCGGCTTTTGTGGCGATCGTGGAGTAGATTTCGTACGTGAAGGATCTCCGTGGTCTTTCTGTTGCGCTATGCATGGCACAAGAACGCTGTCCGAACTAACCGAATATATCGCAGTGTCTGATGGAAATCAAATCTATGTCAACCTGTTCTATCCTGCGAAGGTTGATTTGCGGGTACTTGATGCAAACGCAAATATTGAACTGAAAACAGATTATCCTATTACAGGCAAGCTACAAGTAAAAGTTACCGGTTCTGCCCCGATGACGTTTCCACTCAATATACGAATTCCGGTCTGGAGCGAAATTAACTCTCTGACAATTAATGGTGCGCCATCAAAAGGCGATGTGAAAAATGGCTATTTACGATTGCAGCGTAAGTGGAACTTATCTGATACAGTTGACATCGAAATTGCCATGCCATTGCGAACAGAAGCCCGAACAAAATTCATCGGCGATAATGCACAAACAGACTATCAAAAGGCAAGTCTGTGGAAAGGCCCCCGCCAGCTTGTGTTCAATGAAAGTCTAAATACTGATATTTGGAGTCTTAATAATCCGCGTCCTGCACTGCGATATGCGTATCAGACTTATGGCCAGTTGCAATTTGATATGTCCGTTCGTAACACGCCGCTGCAAGTCGGTTCTCGCATCTACGATAAGGGACTGGGAGTACATTCCGTCAGTGAGATTGTGTATTGTCTGGCGGGGCAGTTCAAAGAATTCAGAACGGATATTGGCGTTGATGAGATCGCCGGCAACAGCGGCAGCGTCAGATTTAAAGTTTGCGTTGATGGACTTGTCAAAGCCGGAAGTATAGTCGATGCTAACATTGGTACGGGCGGGACACAGGCACTTTATGGCTTTAAGGTCTCTGCTATGACCGGAAAAGATACTGCAAAGACATTAGCTGTTGATGTAACAAACGCAAAGGTACTCAGGTTGTGCGTTGATGAAGCGGTCGATGGTGAGGTCAATGATGTCGCGGATTGGGGTAATGCCAGGCTCATCAAGGCAGATGGAACTGATGTGTATCTAAGCGATCTTCCTGATGATCGTACACTGGGGTTGCCATGGGATTATGGAAACGTAAATCTCGTACAGATAGATGCCGATAAAAGCAGTAATATTGTTACAATGAATTATCATCTCGGCCAAACAGTTGTGCCGATACACTTTAACTATCTTGCCGATTTGGGCTATGGTCTTATCGCTAAACGGCCGGTATTAAATACCTATATGAATGTGCTATGCAAACAGTCTGCTATTGAGAAACGGGACAAGTAAAGGCCCATCTATCTTGCAATGTTTTAAAAGGGAATTCAATGAAACAAATATTTTTTGCAATTATGACGATGTGTATAAGCCAACGGTAAAAAAACCGATGGGCGAAAAGAAATAACGCCGCATGTTAAGTTATCACCATTCGTAACTATCCCGTATTAGCTGAAAACAATCATTTTATTTTTGCGGGAAAAGTTGTATCACCGCCGCACCATGTCGCGGTACGCTCATTTCAAATTTTTCATTAAATACACCAATATCTTTTTGCCGCCAAAGGTCCCTTACCTTTTGTTCACCTTTGATTTTCAAATCTGACCATGAAACACTCACAGGCATATCCCATTCACCAATATTAAATAGACCTACAGCAACTGAGCCATCTTCCATTTCTTTCATCCATACCTGGCTATCATCGTCGATATATACGCGACGTGCCTGGATGCCAAGCGGATCCTGATTTACAGCAATGATTTCATTATTGCACAGCACATTCAAAGTAAATGTATCCAGCTTTGCCATATCACCGCTATATATTAATGGTGTGGCCAGCAGTGACCACAGTGACATATATGTGTACTGCTCATTTGGACTAATCCTATATTTAAGCGGCCCTGAATCATCACAACCAAGAATATAATCGGGGTCATTCCAATGCCCAGGACCCGCAAAAGGTTCCAGACCGTCTTGACCAAAAGCAATCGAAGTAAAATTGCAGTAAAGAGACTGCGAATTAATAAGCCAGCCCAAATCTGTGTCTGTTCGCCAGCAATGTGCATATACATCAGGCCCCCACTCCCATACGTTTGCCATGCCGTACTGACAAACGTTGAACACAATATCTCGTTTTTGAGATTTCAATGCCTGCCCCATAGTGATAAACGGTTTCTGCATTTCTGATAAGGCACCAGTATCAGGACCTGAAGCTATATAATTACACCAGTCGTACTTAAGAAAATCAAATCCCCATTGAGTAAATCTTTCGGCATCTTTGTATTCATGCTGAAAACTGCCGATATACCCGCCACAGGTAAGCGTACCGGGAGAACTGTAGATACCGGCCTTTAGACCCAAACTATGAATATAATCGGCCAGTCCTTTCATATCTGGAAATTTGTCATTGGAATTTATCATACCATTGCAGTCCCGCGAATTGGGAATGTAGTTATAACTGCATTTCGGGCTAAGCTTATAACCATCGACCCGTTTCTGCATATCCACAGCATCAGCAACTCCATTGAGCAACAACGGATCGTCAGATGTCGGCTTAATCATCCATGTATCGTCAATATTGACATAGCTGTAACCATAATTAATCATACCGCTATCGACCATTGCTTTGGCCGCCTGACGCATTTTACTATCATTGACATCGCCCAAATACCTATACCAGCTATTCCAGCCCATTGGCGGGGTTAAAGCAATAGTATCGCCAACTATAAATTTAAACTCACGCTCATCTTTGCCCTCTTTATTTTCCGCGGTAAGTGTAATACGGTATTCACCTGCTTTTTCGATGCTGCCGGTAATAACACCCGTGGTTTCGTTAACAATAAGACCGTTGGGCAAATTCTGAACGGCAAATTTAATCGGCCTAATGCCGGTTGTTGGAATGGCAAACAAAACTGGATTTCCTGGCCGAACACCAAAAACCTTTGGACCGTTGATACGCGGCTTAATCGGTGCAGGAGGTGTTAGTATATACCTGTCTTCCATTGGCGGCAGGACAATCCGCGGCATTTCTTTTACATGCTCAAACCTGGCATCTGCCCAGTCGGCAGGACGGCCTTCGGCACAATGAGTGTAGTTTGATAATCCACTCTGCAATGCAACAAGGATCATTTGCTTAATGCCCGAAACATCCAAATCAATAAATTTTGCAGCGTCTCCGCGTTTCATAATACCACTGTCATAAAGCTCACGGCCATCGCATAGAACACGGAATTTAACTGCGACATTTGGTTCTGTTGGCGGTGTCATGGGAATTGTTGCATCATCAACACCAACATAGCATTTAAATCTTTCAACAGACTTATTGAGGTCAATATAGATGATACTGTGAGCCAGTGTACCGCAGCCTTTTTCAAAAACCTTGCCGCCAATTGATAACTTTTGGCCATAAATATTTTTATCCGGCATTATTTTTTTATTGCCCAAACCAGCAGAGCATATATTTAAAACATCAAGTGAAGAGAGCCATACATCATCGTCAGGCAACGGTTTGGTATCTATACTGACCGCCAGCGGTGTCATATCTGCGCTACTGCCATCAGTGCCTTGTGTAACAACAAAATCTATGGTATCCCCGGCCTTAACGGCTGTCCCAAATTTAATAGGTATATTGCTGAAAGTATTTTGTACAGCCAATTTCACAGTTGAATTATTGATTATTATAAAACAGCCCACTCCACCTTCAGCACCTTTGCCGAACATACCGGAAATATAAACATCGCCGGCTATTGGAGATATCCACCTCACTGCTGTCGGATGCTCTGTAGAGAAATTAGGATCCTTCCATCCCTGCAGGCCAGGCTGTAATGCCACCCAACCTCGCGGTATCCAGTCAAAATTGTTCGGGTCAATTCCTGCGTAACTTACATGCAAATCATTTATCTCCGAATGCCGAGCAAATGCCGGAAAATCAGATGTAAGCCTGCTAAATGTCCATTTTGAACTCGAATCACTAACGTCACGAACTTTGTCAAAAAGCGATAATTTCCTCGTATCTGGAATTAATTTGGGGCTTGAATAATCAAAAGGCGCAAGCACGCCGTACGACCACACACCATCAGGGTTGCTTTTGAAATTTATATCGTTGTATATGTCCCAATGCTCTGCAAACGCAATACTAACACATGACAGACAAACAGTTATTATAACAACTGAATTAATGACCTGTTTTTTCATAATCTTTCCCTTTAAATTGAAGCTGCATATTTCAAACTTTTTTCCCTAAGATTTAAACAATTTCTCCATCATCTGGACGAACGACGTACACCGACTAACGCTGAAATTCACCTAACAAGACTGCATCGAGATTGATAAACTCCGGCGAAGGCAGTGAATTCGGGAAACTCGGTGTACCGCTACCGCTCTTAGTTGCCCATGCCCAGATTGATACCTTTGTACAGTTGGCAGCCAGCTGCAATTGCTGCAGAGAAATCACACTATGAACAGAGGTTAAATTTACCTGTAAAAACTTCCAGTGTTCCCGCTCAGCAAGGCCGGTCGAATTCCAGCCGTTTTCGGATGAAATTACCTGTACAGTTGCCGGCACACCGTTGACCAGTAGTTGATATGTCGGGTCTGCCAATGCAGCTGTTCCTTCCATAACAACAAGCAACTTGGTTTGAGGTGAATTTGTATCTATTGTCGCCTGCAGAGAAACTGTTAAATCCGTTGTGGCCGAACTTTGTGTAATATTAGTCTGGATTTTCCCACCGATTGAGTTGCCGACAGTTGGGATGCCATTCAGATTGTATCCAGAACCAATTGTAAGTACAACGGTTTCATAAGGAGCTACTGTAAACGTAAGATCGCTGCCGTAATGCAGGTTTTGTCCATAAATACGATTTTCAGGATACAGACTCACTGCCGAGAGTCCCACGGACTGGGAATTAAATCCAGTACTCTCATCAACTTTTAGGGTATATATTTGAGGCAATAGCCATGGATTGCGCAATACTACAAGACCCTGATTATTCACACAATGAGCGTATCCATAAATTTCACGCGGCATTACAGCTACATGCGTAAACTTAGGTACATTGCCATCTTGCCATGATGCCGGCAACAGCGGGTAAGTATTCGCAAGAATAGTTCCGCTGTTAGTACGAGCCCAGGTCAACAGTTGTGCCAAAGCAGACCACCGACCGCTCATATAATTAGGATTTATATACAGCGGCAGGAATCCATAGCTCTTGTTGAAATAACCCTGCCAAATAACCTCACCGATCAGGAAGCTGCCTTTAAACTGCTTAAAGAACTCAAACGCAGATACAAACTCAAAAAAGGCTTTTTGTTTCTTGCCGACAAGGCTTATGATGTCAGAGACCTTTACACCTTTATTGTAAAGCAGTTGAAGGGAAATCCTTATATTCCCATCAATCCAAGAAATCAAAAGGATGATAAGACATTTGGGCCACACGCCTGTCCGATATGCGATGGCGGTCTTGAAATGAAATCGACCGGCAGATGGCACGAGGGCAATCGCGAGCGAATCAAGTTTCGCTGTCCCTTAAAGACCGGCAAAAAGAAAGCCGCCGCACATAACAATATCTGTCCGGCAAATCATCCATCATTTAATACCGGCGTCTGTTACGGCTGCACCAAATATCTTGATGTTACCGATGATGCGCGTTCTCGTGTTCCCAGAGATTCAAAGGAATTCAGAGAAACATTTAAAGACAGGGAATTCGTCGAGCAGTATTTTGCGAGGATGGGAGACCGTGAGGCTGAACAAACAACTCACTACTCTTTAAAAACAGTACGCAATCAGATGACCATCGCTCATTTGACCGCAAGCCTTATCGGCGTTGCCGCCGCTATCCTGCTCAAACAGCCAGAGAAAATGCGATGTCATAAGACTTTTGCACAAATGCCTAAGCAGCGTATGGCCGGCTGATGTGCTGCCAGTGAACGTTGAACGATTAACTTTTTAAAGAGCAACGACAGAGGCATCAAAGATACCCTGCCTATATAAAGGCCTTTCAACCTTAAAACGCTTCAAAACTCATACTCAAGCTGCAAAAACCATCGACTTCGACTCAAATCCATTTTTATCTACTATGACCTCTGACAAAAAATACTCATTTTGCAGAAGTCTTTCTAAATGGTCAGTCTATTGATATCTCCAAAAATATCAATAACAGTTGAGTGTACTGTTCCCTGCATATTGTTTTAACGCCATTTTGTGATTTAAATTAGCCATTTCGCGCACTGAGGGTGTTTATAGAGCATTTAAAGGCCTATGGCAAATAGAGATTTTTGCTCCCCACAGGCACTCTTAAAATAAATCTTAGCCAAACTGTCGTCTGAATTCGCGAGGGCTTATACCTCTTTCCTTCTTGAAAAATCGTGAGATGTGCTCGGCACTCAAAAATTCAAGTTCTAATGCGATATCAGATATCGACTCATGTGTATTTAAGAGGAGCTGGCATATATAGTCTATACGAACGCGATTTATTTCGTCATGTATGGTTCTGCCAAGGACTTTTCTAAATCGCTGCTGCAGTACACGCTGAGATAACGACCCGGAATTCACAACATCGCAGATTTGAATGGCTCGTCGCGCATTTTTTCGGATGAAGTTAATGGCACCTGCCACATCAGCATCCTCGATCGCAAGAATGTCGGTTGATTGGCGTGTAACTACATGTGTTGCTTTAGCTGTAATAACTTGTTCTGTGTTTTTTTTGCCATTCATGAGGCTATGCAGTATTTCAGCAGCTTCATAGCCAGCCTGGGCTGCATTTAATGCCACACTGGTCAAAGGTGGATTTGATAAACCGCACACAAATTCATCATTATCCACACCAACTATTGCAACCTCTTCAGGAATGTGAATACCCGCAGCTTTACATGCCTCGACTACGTTCTGACTGCGATCATCAGTACATGTCATCAATCCGACAGGTTTCGGCAATTGCTTAAGCCATTCTAACATCGTACCCTGCTCGGATTCCCATGATCGTTTCTGTTTCAAAGAAGGCTGCTTATAGAATTGAACATTGAAACCTGCCTCAGAAATGTGTTTCTGGAAACTGGCACCGCGTTCGTCTGACCAGTACAAATTATTGAGTCCGCAATACGCAAAATGTTTTAGTCCGCGTCCAAGAAGATGTTCGGCCGCCAACTTACCTGCGCCAGCACAATCCCCTAAAAGACTGACTAACCCGGGATTCCTCTCCTTGGTATATGTATTAATAATAACTGCAGGCACGCCCATTTGGGCAATCTGCTTCATTTCCTTTATTTCCTCAGACTCACGCATTATGATGCCATTTACACCCCATTTTTCTATCAGATGCAGGACACTCTTCTTGGTGTCTGATGCGCCATAATAAAATGGTTCACCCATATAAAAATTCCATGGCCCATAGAGACTTGCATATCTGGATATGCCTCGCAGTAATTGCCGGCCGTATTCGCGGGAGCTTTCAATCATTAATATGACTTTGGGAATAGTAGGCATAACGCTTTTATTGACAATCTGTTACAATATCATAATCATGTATGTATTATACAATATACCCTTCGGCACTTCCAGCCAAATCTCAAAAATGAGAGGCTCTGCTTTATTATACAAAGCCTCTCATAATTTTAAGTCAAATTATTATGGAACAGCCGTTACTCTCGTGTAAGTACCATCAAATGTTGGAGTGTTTACCGTTCCTGTACCATCATAGCCGGTTATTCGGCCCCAGTTGATATAGTCCTGCATTCGAGTCCGGCAATCACCAAGGATTGCTAATTGGCCTGATTCAATATCTATCCTGCCGGTACCAGATATAGCTAAGGTACTCAACGCAACCATTTCGCCGGTACCCTCAAGATCAACCAAACCGGTACCTCCGGTTTCGGATCCTACATCACAGCCCCATGTACCTATCTGCAGGTAGCCGCCGCTGTTAATAGTTATAGTACCGGAAGAGCCTGCTGCTTCGCCAACATGAAGATGCTCGGCAATGGCCCATCCATCAAGATTAAGAACCCCGAGGGTACCCGCTGACTGACCTACTAATATGGAATGCGTAATAGTAAGAGTATATCCTGCTGAGACATTAAGACTTCCGCTCAATGCATAACCAATATGCAAATCGGTGCTGCCCTGATTGCTGCTGTTAACAGCAACATTATCCACAACAAAGACATCATGTCCAGGCGTGTTGCCCGTATGCGGAACGCCCAAATCCCATGTATTGGGATCTGCCCAGTTACCTGATTGCACCGACCAGAAATACACCGCGCCTGGACTGCGTACGGCTAAAGCGACCAGCGTTTCTGCATCATCAACCCAGTTATAACTCGGAGTCTTTGAAAATGGGACTCTCTGTGTTGTCGGTATTAAACATGTAAAAGTCTCATTGTACGAATAGAATGCCCAGCCTATGCTGCTCTCTTCAAATGCCTGCCGTCTGTCACTAATGAACTGGATACGCTCCGGCGGATTGGGGCCACCGCCAGTCGTAGACATTTCACGACCAATAGCGCCAAATTCTGCACACCATATTTTTGGATTACTGGTAGGATGATTCGCCTTCCATGTATTGAGAGGTTGCAATACCGCCCGCTGCTTAGTTAGATTCCATGGGGCATCAAGATATGCATTTACAGCGTTATATGCAGTATTATACAAATTACCTGGAATCGTACTCAGAATATAATTAGCAGGATTATCTGATGTGCTTGAAGGATAATGCAGGTTATTCAACCATGGACAGAATGCAGTACCCATCGCTATGCCCTGGAAGCAGAACTCAAATGGATCATAAATCGTAAAGCTCCATAAAACATTGCTGTCAACTCTAAGATCAGGGTTAACATCATTGACCAGACCGGCAATTGTCCCAACCTGGTCGCCACTCATAATTAGAGTATGGTTTGGCATTCCTGCGCGAGCTTGATCATACATGTAAATCCACATGTCATTCCATGCCCAAATATTGCCAAAAGGTTCTGTCATGAGTTGGAAGGAAACTTCGTTAACTCCCCATCTTGCGGACAAATAAGCTGCAAAATCATGATAAAACCCGCAGAGATTTGTAAAATTTGCCCAGTTGGTGCCAAGATAGGTATTTTTAAAAGTTGCGTCAGGATGAATATTAATAACTACCGGAACACCTTCAGCCATAAATTTGGCCATTACCGAATCTATATACGCCATGTTGGTCAGGTTGATGGTATTTCCTGATATCATTAGAGCCGGATTAATGATTACTTTCGCAAAGTCAAACCCCATATATCTAATTAACTTAACATCAGCAGTTTCGATTGTATTCCATGTCTCAACAGGCATAGTATAAAACATTCTGTCAAGCATAACGCCCCTGGCATTGGCAAAAGAAATAGGCATTACATGCTCTGTATGAAAACTCCATAGTGAACCATTTGGTCGCACTATTGCGCCGTTACCGCTGGTCTCATCTATACGCCAATAATAAGTTTGGCCAATGTTACGGCCAAACCAGTCAGGATTCTGGTAGCTGGCAGTACTGAAATTACCCTTATATTCCGGCGAAGTCCGGGTTGCGTTGGTTACTGCGGTAGAATTTGTACCCCAATATACATCATGTCCGGTTGCATAAGTGCCTGCTGTCCATGTTAGAGTTTTATTGAGGGGAACCATTGATAACGCATTAGTCGGATTTGGGGAACTTGCTGCTGATGCCGGATATACTGCAACTATCGTATAACCTCCGGTATAAACCGGAGCGGCTATTGTTGCAGCGCCATTATAGCCGGTTATTCGGCCATTATTGATATAACTCTGAAGCTGAGCAACCTGGTTGCCGACAACTTTTAAATAACCTGCCTCGATATCAATCCTGGCGGCGGCAGGCAAAGCTCCCATAGATATACCTGTTGCAGCCATTACGGTCATAGCAGCGTTGCCTTTAAGGTTAACTCGACCAACGGAAGTAGTGCCTCCCGTGCCTATATTGCAGGCTCCTGTGCCTACCAACAGCGAGCCTCCATTGTAAACATTCACAGTGCCGGTAGTATTCGCCACATAGGCCACTTCAAGTCTCTTGGTATAAGCCGTTCCATATACATCAAAAACTCCAGGAGAATTTGCCGTCTGGCCCACGAAAAGATAATAATCGATATGCAAATCAGAACCTGCTGCGACATTAACATTTCCAGCCACCGTATAGCCGATAGAGAGATTGCCCGCACCCTGACGGCCAGTAACGGAGACGTTGCCCATAGCAAAGGCGTGATCTATCCGTGCCGGCTCGCCTGCTATTGGAACAGTGCCTGTATTCCATGTAGAACCAGTTGCCCAATTGCAGGCG
>Ga0209417_1002928_pt1 | contig 24351 bp, 22 predicted proteins | sample RifGroF2_FD_184002 | JGI IMG/M metagenome (GOLD analysis project Ga0209417, IMG submission 184002) | Groundwater microbial communities from Rifle, Colorado, USA - Groundwater F2 (SPAdes) (version 2) | ecosystem: Environmental > Aquatic > Deep subsurface > Groundwater | place: Rifle, Colorado... | reverse complement strand
GGGTGAGATAAAACTCTTAAATTGTTTTTTCTACTGCTTTTAATAGGATTCTCCTGATAAGTTTCTAATTCTTCATCGTCGTTTGCTGATCCGTATAATTCATCATAAAGATCATCTTCATCACACTCTTCCATTTGAGGAGTTAAACCAACTAAATTTTTAATTCTGTTCACGAGACCTGCCAATTTACGTTTCCTCCCTATACTTTACTCTATAATTGTTAATTAAATAATGCCTGTCCGATTCTTACCATAGTAGCTCCTTCTTCAACAGCAATTTTGTAGTCATTGCTCATACCCATTGAAAGTTCGCCAAGCTGAGCGTTGAATTTTTCGTGAAGCAGGTTTCTTAACTCTCTTAACCCTCTAAAAACCCTTCTTTGCTCTTCAAAGTCGGAAGTAAAAGGAGCCATTGTCATTAACCCTACTATGTTGATTGAGTTAAGTTTAGAAATCTCAGAAAAATTTTCTTCCACTTCCTCCGGTGAAAAACCGAATTTACTTTCCTCTTTCGCAATATTGACCTGAATAAACACTTTCTGGATTGAATGTTGAGAAGTTGCGCATTCAGATATTGCTTTTGCGAGTTTTAGAGAATCAACGGAATGGATATAATCGAAAACACCGACAACTTTTTTAACTTTGTTAGTCTGTAAATGCCCTAAGAAATGCCAGATCGAATTTTTTTCTATTTCCTTCGATAATCCTGCTCTTTTGCTTTCTGCGTCTTGAACTTTGTTTTCTCCGAAGTCCCTGACTCCTGCCGCATAAGCCTCGATCACCTTGTCCGTAGTAACATATTTCGTTACAGCAATTATTCGAGCATTCGATGTATAAGTTTGAATATTTTTCAGGTTTTCGCTGATATTCATTTATACATCTTTCCGATTCTTCCCGTTTTTCCTCCTTTGCGAAGCGGGAGTTAAAAGCCTGAAAGGCGACTTTGTCGACTTGGAGGGCTTGAACTCATTCTCCACATTTTTGAATTCTTTTTTCTTTCGATAAATGAATTCAAATTTCACTTCATGTTAGATTTATTAATTATAGTCAAAGTTTATCAGTAATACAAAAATTTGTTTACTATCCATTTAGATGATTTTTTGATTTGTTGAGTAATTTCTCTAAAGCACATGTATGATTTGATTTAAGCTGTTAACAAAATGCCGCTCTCGTGCTTAACTTTTCTTAATAATTTTCGGTCAACTGAATTTTAAATAGAATAAAAAAATACACCTAAAGCTTTATATAATTTAAGCAATAGGTGTATTTTAAAGCTTGAAATTTGTATTAATCCAAATAAAATACTGTAACGACTTTATGGCCTTCTTCCGCATAAGCGACTGCTTTGTGAAGAGTTCCGCTGGTATGAGAAAGGAAGCATATCAACTGTTGACAATCGTCAATAATTTCCCTGTTACAAATTCTACTGGCATCAGCAAGAGTCATCATGGCTCTGTCAGGATGCTCAACTATATTAGGAATTCCTATAAGCTGATCTTGGACATCTGATGGCTGTTGACCTATAGTTTGAGGAAGAATTACTTTTAACTTTGTAGGTTCTGCTTTCATAGCGCCTCTTATAGCAGCAGCATTTGTTCCGCTTGATCCGCCGCTTGTTATAAGTATATTTCCTTGTACCACAAGTGCATAAGCAAGTGTTTCAATAATTTGCTGATGTGTAATAGGTAAATTTCTACTGCCGATTATAGCTATTTTTTTAGATGACTGTTGTATCGTAGCCAACTCATGCGCCAACTGATCTATTGCTTCAGGCATATCATCAGTATCATCCAAATCACCTAAAGGTACCATTATAGAGTGGCGTTCTTTATCTTCTGTCATCCTTTATTCCTTATCTCTCTGTATAAATCAATTTAGACAAACTCATTAAATTATATACTTAATTACATTAATAGACAAATAATTAATTGTAAAAAGTACACACATTATTAACATTTTGTATTATATACCAAAAAGGTCGATGAAATAACAACAAGTTTTCAGTATAATAATATTAATTAAACGTGAATTGATAATTAACCTCCATCTCCAATTAGTGTAAACTGTCACCCTGAATCAAGTTCAGGGTCTGTCCGGCAAACAATTAAAAACTTTAGTCCTCAAATGGATAGATGCTGAAACACCAGGTAGGGGCATAAAACTACGGCTCTCAAGTTCGCCTTGTTTTGCAGCCAGTTCAGAATGACGCTTTTTGGTATTTCTCAGAAAATTAATTAGTAATTCACTAATTAAACCTGAACTGACAAAAGAAAACTGGAAGTAAGACTATGTCGGATGAAGATAAGCAGTTTGATGCGACGCCTCAAAAGCTGAAAAGAGCAAAAGAAGAAGGCCAGGTAGTTAAAAGCAAGGACTTTTCTACTGCTATATCTTTGTTAGCTATGTTTATGATATTAAATACGGTTGCGCCTATTATATGGGAACAAATTTCAAAGATGTTTGTTCTTATTTATGAGCAAATTCCAAATAAAAGTGTCGAAAATATAGGCAGTTCTTATTTACTTTTATTAACAATAGTACCAATGGTTGTAATAGTGGGACCTATTATGTTTTTATCTATGTTGGTTTCTATTATCGGAGACTTTATTCAGGTAGGACCTCTAATCGCTACAAAATCAATAGAGCCAAAATTTGATAAGTTAAATCCTGTTAACGGATTTAAAGGTATATTTTTATCGTCAAAAACATACTTTGAACTGGTAAAAAACGTTGTAAAAGTTTTAATACTGGGGTTTGTGGCTTATATAGTGTTCAAGGATCACATTACTGCTTTACTCGGGCTTTGTGCGATAGAAAACACGTTCTCTATTTTGTATGAATTTGGTAGAATAGTAATTGACTTCGTTACAAAAGCAGGAACAATATTTTTGGTAATTGCCGGAGCCGATTATCTTTTTACAAGATGGAAATTCTTAAAAGATCAAAAAATGTCCTTCAAAGAGATGAAAGATGAATACAAAAACAGCGAAGGAGATCCTCATGTAAAAGCTGCTTTAAGGCAAAGACGTATGCAAATGCTCCAACAAAGCATGCTTGATGCCGTACCATCAGCTGACTTTATTACAACAAATCCTATACATGTCGCGGTAGCTTTAAAATACAACACTGATGCTATGAAAGCACCTAAAGTTATTGCCAAAGGGACAGAACTTTTTGCTAAAAAAATCGTTGCAATAGCTAAAGAGCATAATATTCCCGTGATAGAAAATCCGCCTGTAGCAAGGGCATTGTACAGATTTGTTGATATTAACAGAGAAATTCCACCGGAATTATATAAAGCGGTAGCGGAAATTTTATTATTTGTATATAATTTACATAAAGAAAATAATATTCAAAACTACACAACTTAAATAAATTTGATAGAGAGTTTAATTTATTGTGCAAAGTCAAGTCAAAGAATACATAGAAATAATTGAAAAGGTTGCGCGTATAGAGCAAAGACGTATTCCATCCCATATGGTGGAATATGAAGAACTTGTCAGCATTGGTATTATTGCCATACAGGCTCTTGTGAAAAACAAAACCACAGAGCAGCTTGAAAAATACAATAAATCATATATAGGAACAGCTGTAAGATGGGCTATTAGAAATGAACTTCGTAATCGTTACAGATGGTATTCATATAAAGCCGCAAAATCCGAAGGAGAAGAAACAGATTCAGATTCTTCAGAAATTGATTTAGCGCCTGAAAAAATCAGGGAAGGTATTTATTCAACAATACTATCTATTGACAGTATTTCGGATGCTTCTGATAATGATTCTCCTTTTGACTTTATTAAAGACAATGGAGCGCTTCCTGATGAAAGACTTGAACTTGTTGAATTAAGCAAAGCCATAAAAAAAGCTATTGCAAGTCTTCCTCCAAAAGAAAGAACTATTGTGGAATATCGTTTTTACAGAAATTTACAGATAAAAGATATTGCAACTCAGGTTGGTCTTTCGTCATCAAGGATTACAAGGATTGTACAGGCAGCTTTAAATAATATCAGGCAACATTTAATAGACAACGACCAGATTTGATACTAAAAGTAGAAATCGCTAATAGATTTTGACAAAACAATCATACTGAAAGCCTTACAAATAAAGGAACTAACACAGTATGAACAATAAAATAGTTTTTAAATATTACAACGTGAACCAATTAAAAATTCCTAACAAAAGAGGCGACTAAATTACTTTTTAATCAGCCTCTTCTTTTAGCGGTTCCTGTTTTTTCTCTTTATCTTTAAGTTTTATGGAAACATTGTCCCATCTTAAATCGATATATTCTATTTCATTTTTTGTTTTTAAAGCTTCGGGAAGAACAGGTATAACTTTAACAATATTGGAAAAAGTTGTGCTTCCGTTGATTCGACCTATTCTTAGCTTAACATCCTTAAGCTGGATAAAAACATCATCAGGGTTTCTTATATCTATATATTCGAGTTTTTCGTTGGAAGAATTTTCGATATAAAAGGCAAGATCGGTTAAATATTTTATTAATTTAGGTGACCAGAGAGAAAACTGGTCATAAGTAATTACTTTATAAGTTTCTTTTGATGGAGATAGCGGCAGATATTCTTTTCCAAGAATCTTTATAATTCCGTCATCATTTGTAAATACAGCAACAGGTTCTATTTTTGGAGTCGGCGCAATTGACAAAACAGGAGTTCTTTCATCAAGAACTATTCTTAATCTTGCAGGAAACCAGTATCTTCTTATAAATACTTTTTTAACAGGCGTTAATTCAAGTATTTTATTTTCAATAGGCTTTGTATTTAAAAGATAAACAGGTTTATTAGGAATTTTAAGAGCTTTAAGTTTTGAAAGTAATTGTTTTGTAGAAACAATTTTGTTGCCTTCGATTTCTAAATATTTATTTGGATAAGATATAAAAGTATTCTTGTTTAGATACCATTGAGGCAAGTCAATAATTATCCGAAAAATCAAAACAAGAAGTCCGATAGAAAAAATACGCGCCCAAAATCTGACATTTTCCCTGAAAATTTTTGTTTTGCGAAGATTTCGTCTTTTTTTAAATTGGCTAAGTTTTCTTTTATTATAATTATTTATAATTTGAGATTCTCTATCAGAAGATATTGTTTTCATTTTTTTAATTACTTTCTTCTCTTTATAGGGAAATCAAAACCCGATTTTTTCTTAATTAAGGAACAAATAAAAAAATTATACGTATTTTAAAAGCAGGTAAAGGGCGCAGCCCTTTCTATTTGCTTCCCCTCCCTTGAGGGAGGGGGCAGGGGGTGGGTGATAAAAATATTTAAAATTTTTTTGTTACTTCCTTAAGATTATATAACTTTAGAAAACATATAACAATTTTTTTAATTAACTGGCAAAAAATGAATGGTTCTTGTTTTTATAAATATAAGAGCATATTTTTTAAGGAACTATCTATGAAAAATTTTATAAATTTTCTTATAAAAAAATTAAAGAAACAGCCTGAAATTTCGCCTGTTTTGCAAAAAAAGCCAATGAGTAAATTTTCCGGCAAAACTTCCAAGAAATTTATTACTTCAAATGATTCGCTTTTTATTGACGCAAAACAAATCTTTATAAAAGAAGAAATTAATGCTGAAGCAAAATCTATTTTGAAGGATGCTGTGAATAATCCTGAAATTTTGGTTAATTTTATAAAATCAAAAGGAACTAAAGTAATAAAATCTAAATATATGAAACCTGTTTTGTTCTTAATCGGCGAGCAAACAGGATTTTTACCGCCATTAAAAGGCTTTAAAGCTGTTGTGCTTAATATTCTTTTAAATATAATTTCCGGAGCGGGATTAAATGTTGATTCTAAAACGCCTGCACTTTTTGCGCTTGATGACAAACCCGTTAATATTTATTTACTTTCGCACCAGTTTCATTTGTGGCTTTCTTATGTAAATGAACTTCCCGGTTTTGATGAAAATACAAGGAAGAATTTCAAAAGTGTATGGGATTCTAATGTTGACTCAATGGAAGTCGGAAAACTTTCCATTGAAGAAATTTTATCCCTCAAAGACGCTATGGCAAGGGATATGGAAGCTTTAAAATTTGTTAAGGAAATGACCAGAGAATTTGTAGGACAAAAACAATCTCTTCAAAAAATAAAACAGGGCGGAAGCGCAAATATATAATTAAAAAAAAGAAGAAGGGCTAAAACCCTTCTTCTTTTTTTTATAAAAATAAATTACTTACGGATTCCCAGTTTTTCAATTAAAATTCTGTATCTTTCAACTTCTTCATTTTTAAGATAGCCTAAAAGTTTTTTTCTTTTTCCAACCATCATTAAAAGACCGCGGCGACCTTGGAAATCTTTTTTGTGCTCTTTTAAATGTTCTGTCAATTCTTTAATTTTTTCCGTTAAAAGCGCGACTTGAACTTCTACAGAGCCTGTATCGGTTTCGCTTCTTTTATATTCTTCAATTACTTGTGTTTTGCTTGCTAGATTAATGGACATTTAGTATTCCTCTTATTTTTCATGACTTTTTTGAGTGTTCGAAATTTATAATATCATTTAAATAAAAATCTTCAAGGGGTACTGTCTCCATTAAAAACAAAAATCACCTTTGTTTTGTAAAAAATTGTAAATTAAAAACCTATAAAATAACAATTTTTATTATTCAGGGTTATTTAAACACATAGTATTAAATAATTTATGGAGATATTTTAAATGGCAATTAATTCAATAAGTTTACATAGCAAGCCCTCATTTGGTTATAATCCTTATAATGAAAAAAGTCCTTTTAAAGAAATGGATGATAGAACAGTTGGTAAAGAAATTCTTGGACTTGCCAGAAAAGGCTGCGAACAGCTTTTAGAAGAAAGTAAAAAAAATGGCAGTGTATATGGAGAGTTAAGTTCTAAAATGAAGTACGATTTTTTATTGCAAAAAGAAGCTGATTATAGTCCTGAAGGTATTGAAACAAGTGCACAAATAGGAAAATCAATTCGTACCTTTGCATAGATTTTGTAAAAACTAATTTTAAATATGGGTGTGAAAAATTTTTTCACACCCTCTTTCTTTTAAGATAAAATAATTTGAGGTAATAGACAACAAAAGCAAAATTGTCATGCTGAACTTGATTCAGCATCTGCCCAACTTACAATTGTAGTCAATAAGCCTAAAGGGATAGATTCCGAAACAAGTTCGGAATGACAAAGAGAGTCAGTTGATAAGGACATTTACATAATGACAAATAATGAAATAAGAGTTAGGATTGCGCCGAGTCCGTCAGGAAATCTTCATGTCGGAACAGCAAGAACAGCTTTGTTTAACTATCTTTTCGCTAAAAATAAAGGCGGAAAGTTCATCTTAAGAATAGAAGACACAGACTTAGAAAGGTCTAATGAAGCATATACACAAAATATTTTCGACAGCTTAAAGGCTATGGGGCTTCAATGGGATGAAGGTCCAGATGTCGGCGGGGCTTATGGTCCTTACAAGCAGTCAGAAAGACTTGATATTTATAAACAATACGCTGAAAAACTTGTTGAATCAGTGCATGCTTATTACTGCTGGTGTACTACTGATGAGCTTGAAACAGAAAAAGCCTTGCAGCAGGAAGAAAAAAAGCAAATTATATATTCAAAAAGATGCAAAAATCTTACTCCTGAACAAATCGAAAAATTTAAAGCGGAAGGCAGAAAACCTGTCATAAGATTTGAAGTTCCTGCTCGTAAACTAAAATTTAATGATTTAATCAAGGGCGATGTGGAATTTGACATGAATTTGCTCGGAGATTTTGTAATAATGAAGTCAAACGGGATTCCTACCTATAATTTTGCTGTTGTGGCTGATGATATAGATATGAAAATGAGTCATATCATCAGAGGCGAAGACCATATCTCAAATACTCCAAGACAAATTTTGATTTACGAAGCATTAGGGGCAAAAATTCCTGAATTTGCGCATGTGGGTATGATTCTTGCGCCTGACAAAACCAAGCTTTCCAAAAGACACGGGGCTACAGCGGTTTAATTTCTTATTCAGCAGGGGTATTTGCCGGAAGCTTTTGTGAATTTTCTCGCGCTTCTTGGCTGGTCATCGCCTGATGAAAAAGAAATTATGCCGCTTGATGAGATAATTCAGAAGTTTAGCCTTGATAGAATTCATATAAGTTCGGCTGTGTTTGAATTTGACAAGCTTAACTGGATGAATGGTATGTATATTAGGAGCATGCCGGTTTCCAAGCTTGTAGAAAGGCTTAAGCCGTATTTGCAGGAATTTGATCTTTCGACATACTCGCAGGAACAGCTTGAAACTATTATAAATGCAGTAAAAGAACCGCTCGTAAAATTAAGTGAGGTGACTAATGCTGTTAGTTATTTCTTTGGTGATAGTATAAATATCGATAATGAAATTCGAGAAACTGTTTTGAATACAGATGAGTCAAAAAAAGTCCTGACCGAGTTTTTAGGATTTTGTGAAGGTATTGATTATGGCGATATTGAAAAAATTCATGACCAGCTCGGCGAATTCAGAACAATGATGAAGCCTTTGAAGCCAAAGCAGACCATGTGGGCTATCAGGGCGGCTTTAACAGGAAGGACTCACGGCGCCGACATGGGCGTAATTGTTTCACTTCTTGGCAAGGACAGGGTTTTGTTGAGGATTAAGAACGCTCTCTTAACACCTTGAAACAATCTTCTGTCACCCTGAACTTGATTCAGGGTCTATCCAACAAACAATTGAAAGATTAAATCCCAAAAGGGAAAGATGCTGAAACAAGTTCAGCATGACACCATACATATATAAAGAGGTTTTTTATGGGTTTTGAAAAAATTAAAAATTTTTTAAAAGAAAGAGATGAGATTACTAATTCTTATTGTAAAAAGAAACCTATAATTTGGATTTTTCTTTGTATAGTTCTTGGAGTTCTTGGAATTTCTTGGATTTATTTATTTTTATTTTTTATACATCTATTAGGACATTTAAGTTTTATAATACATTTAAATCCAGACATTATTTTAACCCTAATGATTGTATTTGTAATCGTATCTATGCCTATATTCTGGATAATAGCAATTTTTTTAGCTAGTTCAATCTTATTAACAATAGACAAATTTATAAAACGAAATCAACCACAATCAGAACCTAAAGAGGAAAAACCTTATGAAAATATATGATACACTTTCCCAAAAAATCAGAGAATTCCATCCGCTGGAAGATAACAAAGTAAAAATGTATGTTTGCGGTCCTACTGTTTATGATTATCCGCATTTAGGACACGCAAGATGTTATATTACTTGGGATGTGGTGTCTCGATATCTTAGATTCAAAGGCTATGACGTTACTTATGTAAGAAATATTACCGATGTTGACGACAAAATAATCAACAGAGCCAGAGAAAATAACGTAACCCCTAAAGAATTGGCTGCTACGTATTATAAAGAGTTTCAAAAAGCAATGGCTGCTCTCAATGTCGCCCCTCCCGATATTGAACCAAAAGCTACCGAAACCATTGAAGATATGATAAAAATCATAAAAAAACTTGAAGAAAAAGGCTATGCCTACGAATCCGAAGGTGATGTGTATTTCAGGGTTTCAAAATTTAAGAAATACGGCAGGCTTGGTAAGCAAAGCATAGACGATCTTCAGTCGGGAGCAAGGGTTGAAGCTTCTGACAAAAAAGAAAATCCTCTTGATTTTGCTCTATGGAAAGCTATAAAGACTGAAAATGAAATTTCATGGGACAGCCCATGGGGTAAAGGTAGACCGGGCTGGCATATAGAATGCTCTGCGATGTCCGAAAAATATCTTGGAGAACAGATTGATATTCATGCCGGCGGACAGGATTTAATTTTTCCCCATCACGAAAACGAAAAAGCCCAATCAGAAGCTGCTTTTGACAAAGATTTTGTTAATTATTGGATGCATAACGGGTTTGTGACAACAAATAATGAAAAAATGTCCAAATCTCTAGGGAATTTCTTGACAATAAACGATTTGCTTGAAAAATATGACGCAAATACTATCAGGCTTTTTATACTTACAAATCACTACAGAATGCCGGTGGAATTTAGCGACGAGTCATTAAAAGCTGCTAAAAATGGTGTGAAAAGGCTTAAAAACGCTTACGAAGATATAAAAAACACTGTAGGTGAAGAAAAAATAAAAGAGGCTGATAAGCTAGTAACCATTTTAGTTGATGAAATTGTAAAAACCGGTCATCTTCCTTTTCATAAAATAGACACTGTTCAGGATATAGAGGAAATAATTCCTGAAGATATTGTGAACTGCATGGTAAAAAATACTAATAATTTTATTAATGCTATGGATGATGATTTTAATACTTCAAAAGCGCTTTCTGTACTTTTTGAAACTGCAAGTTGCGCTCAAAAAAATAGAGAGTCTGAAAATCCTGAAACCAGTGCTTTTTGTATGGCATTGTTATTAAAATTATCTTCTGTGCTTGGTTTTGATTTAAGAAAAAACGAAGCTGTAAGTGATAGCTTGTCAGAACAACTTATGGAACTGGTTATCTCCATTAGACAAAAGTCAAGAGAAGAAAAAAATTGGGCTATGTCGGATTTTATAAGAGATGAGCTTGGCAAATTAAATATAGTCCTTAAAGATCAAAAAGATAAGCCCACTATCTGGAGTTTGCAGGACTAGATGACGGAAATTCAAACAAATGAGCTTCCTATAAGGTCTTATGCGTATATTGGCGATGCTGTTTACGAAGTTTTTGTCAGGGAAAAAACTGTTTTTCTCGTCACAAAACCTGATAAGCTTCATAATATAACTTCTTCCGTGGTAAAAGCAGAGTTTCATGCTGAACTGTTGGAAAAAATTCAGGATTTTTTGAACGAAGAAGAAAAAGAAATTGTAAGAAGAGCAAGAAATCTTTCTGTAACCACAGCAAGACGGACAAATCAGGTTCTTCATAGACTAAGTACGGCTTTTGAAGCACTTGTGGGGTATCTTTATCTTCATGATAAAAACAGATTAAAGGCTCTATTTGAATTCATAGAGCCTTTAATTGATGAAAAATTAGCAATTGAATAAATTAAGGTGATTCTTTTGTATCAACAATTGTCGCGCCACCGCCAATCACTTTTGCGTTTAACGGGTAATGACCATCCCATTTTTTGACTTCTTCAAGTTTTACAATTGACGGGTTTTTTGCAATTGCCTGTGCTGTAATTGTTAGGGCTTCCGCTTCTGCCTTGGCTTTTGTTACAACAATTTCCGCATCTCTATTTGCAGCTTGCAATTCATATTCTTTTTGCTGCGCTTTTTGTTGCATAACTTGTTTAGCTTTGATAGCCTGTTCATATTGGTCATCAAAATCAACATTTGTAATTGGGATATCAATGACATTTATTGCATGAGTTTTTGTTTCATCGTTTACAACAACTTCTTTTGCAAGCTCAACAACTGCTCTTCTGATGATTTCTCTTTTTGTGACAAATTCTGTTGCTGTATATTTTCCGCCTACTGCTTTTATTGCATCCATTATTTTGGGATAAGCAAATTTATCGAGCGGATCACCCTTGTAAAGTATAACTGAGTTTGCGGCTTCTGTTTCAGGAATTGAATAAATAATTTTAAATGCAATATCTATAGGTTGATTATCCTTTGTATATGTAGGCGCATCACCTTCTACTGTTTGAGGTCTTACATTTACTGTAATAACTTCGTCAATTAAGGGCGTTCTAAATCTCATTCCTTCATTAACCACATTTTGACTAATTACGCCAAATCTTTTGATTACAGCTTTTTCACCTGATTGTACAAAATAAATAGGGTTTAAAAACAATAATAATAAAAACCCTGCTGCAAATATTGCAACAATAATTGATAAATTTTTTTCGTTCTGCATAAATTTTTTCCTCTTACCTATTTAATAAAAGTATCGCATAAAATATTTTATACACTAAAGTTTATAGAACTACTACAAATACATATTTTTGAAAATAAAACACCTTTCTAATTTAGAAAAAATTAACCCTATGTTAAGCTTTGTTAAATATTCTTAATTTTGTTGATTAAATATTAAAGAAAATTTTAAACCGCTCGATATATTATATACCGGGTATAAAACACGGATATCTATTATGTGAGTCGTCAATAAGTCAATAAGTAGAGGGTATTTTTTATGGAATCCAATTATTTCATTGGATATTCTAATGATTTTAACAGCAATTTCGAAGAAAGAGACAATTGTCTCGATGTTTGGAAAGATGTATTGCTTTATTCATCTAATCTTCATGGAAATTGGGGTGTCTCAAGGCAGGTATTTTACAAAAGTATGGTACCTACAGCAGAGAAAAACCCTGCAAAATTTGCAAGATGGATAAATGAATTAGTAAAAAGCTCCGGTATAAAAATAAAATCCAGAGCAGGATTTTTAAGATCGCTCAATTATCTTAGAAAATTGCAAAAAAATAATGACAAAAATGAAATAAAAAAAGCTCTTTTCAGTCTTTTTGAAGCAGGGTTAAATGAACCTCACTATGCGTTAAAAGCGATTAAAAATCAGGCGGGATAGAATTTTAAATTAACAAAAAGAAGATCGCGCGCGACCTTCTTTTTGTTTTAAATACTTGTATATTTTTTTATAAATTGCTTTCGGGCTTCTATATCAGCGACTTTTTTCTTCAATTTTTCGATTTTGTTTGAATATTTTTCTTTGTCGTCTATTTTGCTTATATCGATTAAGTTTACATAAGCAGTATAGTGGTCAATCGCATTATAATAATATTTTTCCTTTTCAAAAGCCTTTGCGATGCCGAGATGAGCTGCAGGAAGGTAAACATTTAAGTTAAGAGCATCGCGGTAAGCTTCTATTGAGGCTTTTTTCTGTCCTTCTCCATAAAAAGCTTCCGCTACTTTCATTCTGGAAAGTGATTGGTCTTCATTTTTTCTGATTCTTTCAAGAATTCTTTTAGCTTTTAAATTATTCGGCTCTATTGATAAAACCTTATCAGCAGCATTTTTAGCACTTATATAAGCTCTGTTCATTGTAAAAATTTGAGCCAGTCTAAGTAAATCTTCTTTATTATTAGTCTGGTTCAATGCGTTTAAAAATTCTCTTTCCGCATTACTATAGTCATTACAGGTTATATAGGCTTCTCCTTTAACTATATGATTTATTTTTGAGTTTTGGGTGTTCTCAATTATATTTTTCATGTATGTTGAGGAGTTATTGTCATTGTGAGAAACCTTTGATACTCGCAATAAAGCCAGATAAAGTTCCAGATTGTTCGGATCATATTGAATTGCCTGTCTGATAGAATCTTCTATATCAACATATCCAAGCTCGGAAGCAATTGCTGCATTTCCGTTTAATTCTTTTGATCTTACAAAATAAGCTTTTGAAAGACCTTTTAACGCGGCTGTTTTATAATTAGGAACACCTAACAGGTCTTTATAGTATTTTATAGCCTGTTCGGTCTTTCCTACATTTAAAGAGGCATCGGCTATCTTGGATTTTGCTTCATAAAAATTTGGATTAACAGACAGAGCATTTCTAAGCTCGGAAATTGCTATTTCGTCATCGCCCCTGTTTTTGTAGACATCCGCCAATCTTAAGTATGGTGGCAGATATTCGGGTTTTATAAGAAAAGATTTTTTGTACTCGGAAATAGCAGCGGCTTCGTTTCCCTGAAGTTCATAAGACCTTCCAAGCAGGTCATGAACAGGCGCGCTATTTGGAAAAAGATAAAGCGAAGTTTGAAGTTGTTTTATTGCTGTGCTGAAATCACCTTTTCTGATTAATGCTTCGCCTAAGTTGCAATAAGCAGAGGAGTTTTTGCTATTTAATCTTAATGCTTCTCTGTATTTATCTATGGCTGCATCTATCTGGTTTTTTGCAAACAGGACTTTTCCATAATTTTCGATGCCTTCTGAGTAGTCAGGTCTTATTTCTAAGGCTTTTTTAAAATATTTTTGCGCATCATCAAGTCTTCCAGCATCAAAAAGGATTTTTCCCGTATTGTCATAAGCTTGATAATAATTAGGATCGTTTTTTACAGCAAGACTAAACTCTTGAAGGGCTTTATTGTAATAATTTTCCGTATTCCCCCTAAAAGTCATATCGGAAGAAGTTGTTCTGCGATAATAAACCATTCCTAAGCCGTTATGAGCCATCGGGTTTTTAGGATTTTTTTCAAGGATTTTTTTAAATTCTTTTTCAGCCCCATCAAGCTTATACTGCGCGGAATGGATTTCCGCAAGATATGTTTTTGCCTGGATATCGTTGGGGTTTTTGGCAAGAAGTTTTGTTAAGTAAGCTTCTGCTTCGCCATATCTGCCAAGTTCAATTAAATTTTCCGCTTTTGAGTAATTTCTGCTGACTTTTGCAGAATAAGTTTCCGCCGATGCATGATAGTTAAATATAATCAGGGCAGAAATTATAAAAGCAAAGATTTTTAGTTTATTCATTATTATTTTCCTCTTTAAGTTCTGATTGTGGTTGATTTCGTTTTATAAAATTGTCTATAATTAGCAAAACTGTGCCAAGCAAAAAATATGCTAATAATAAAAATAAATAAGCAAAAATAATATATAGTATAAAAAATAATATTAAGCCTTTTACCCAATGTAGAAATAAAGTATTAATGGATAACATAAAGAATAAAAGAAGAAATATTATTGGAAAATAAAAAATAGGAAATAAAAAATAAAAAATAAATTGTCTATTTTTTAAATAATATTTATTAATATTATTTATTTTTTTAACAAAATTTAATTCTAAAAAAAATTCGTCGATTTTAAATAAACTTTTCCAAAAAGAATCAATGAAAAATCTTTTGCCCTGTTCAATTTTATTGTCTATATTACGCAGAATAAAATCATTAAAAAGAGCAGATGATAAACCGAACAATACGCACATTACTGGAATAATAATTATATAACTTATAAAATTAGCTTTAATTGCTGTTAAAATTAGACATAAAATTAAACATATTAATGAGAAGCATATAAACAAAGGAAATGAATTAACAACTCCAAGTAAATTTGCCGATATTGGTTTTTTCGTAAAAAAATAAATATCAATTTCATTTAATTTCTTAAAAAAATCATTAATTTTTTCAAAAGCCATAAAAACCTCTATATTATGTATAGTGTCATCCTCAGTGAGCGAAGCGAACGTGAGGATCTGTCTAACAAACAACTAAAGCCTTAATACTTAAATAGATAGATTCTCACGCTCCCAACGCTTCGCTTGGTCGCTGAGAATGACAACGTGGCTGATAGACAGATGCTGAAACAAGTTCAGCATGACAATGTAGATTTCAACGATTTGGTTGTTGCCTGTATTTTACATCCAATTGTATAATTTTTTCAAATGAGTGTTATCATTCAGGAGTATTAAGGTTTTGTCATCTTTATCAAACACAAATTCGCAATCCATTCTGGACGATTTCAGGCTTTATCTTGAAATTGAAAGAAATTTGTCTTTGCATACGGTAAAAGCTTACTGTATTGACCTCCTGGATTTTTTAAACAGGGCGGGAGTTTCTGATGTCTGTAGTTTTACCTACAAAAATATTAGGACTTATTTGGCGGAAATTCAAACAAAAAAATACGCCCGAACGACTATTTCAAGAAAAATAGCCGCAATTAAGACATTTTACAGATATTTGTACAGGGAAAGACTTGTAAATTCCAACCCCGCCGTAAATATAAAAACCCCGAAAAAAATCAAAAACCTGCCTGAATTTTTAACTGACACAGAATCAAATTTGATTCTCAATGAAATTGATGCAAAAACACCTTCCCAATTCAGGGACAGGACTATTCTGGAAGTTCTTTATGCTACAGGGATGAGGATTTCCGAACTCTGCGGGCTGGATTTTGAAAGTCTTAATCTTGAAGCAAACGAAATAACCGTTTTCGGAAAAGGTGGAAAAGAGCGGATAGTATTGATTAACAACAGGGCAAAGACTTATTTGATTGATTATATTGAAAACTTTAGAGCAAGCCTTGCAGATAACAACTGTCATTGCGAGGAGGGCTGTAAGCCCGACGAAGCAATCCATTTATTGACTAATGGTGGGTGGATTGCTTCGTCGCAAGCTCCTCGCAATGACAATAATTCATTGAAATCGCCTGTTTTTATCAATAATAACGGCTTTAGGTTACAGCAAAGAAGTGTTCATCGAATTATAGCCAAAATTACAAAAGATTTATGTTTTCACAAAAAAGTTTCCCCACACACTTTCCGGCATAGTTTTGCCACAAAATTACTCGAAAATGGCGCTGACTTAAGGGTGGTACAGGAATTACTCGGGCATGCAAGCATAAGCAACACGCAAATTTACACGCATGTATCGACTGAAAGACTTAAACAAGCTTATATGAACGCTCATCCTCGAGCCAAAATTTAGATTAATAGATTATAAGAATAAGATGTACAGCTAAAGCCAAAACTGTTCCGAGCATAGCCCCCATTAGAACCTCGAGAGGCGTATGTCCCAAGAGTTCCATGAGTCTTTCATGTGGGAATTTGGTGTGTTTATCGGAATAAATATCATCAACAATTTTATTTAAAACTGTCGCCATTTTACCCGCAGAACGTCTTAAACCAGCCGCATCATACATAATTACCATGGAAAATCCAAGAGCTATAGCAAATTCAACAGAATTAAAACCTGTTATCATTCCTACGCTTGTTGTAAGAGCCATAGAAAGAGAGCTGTGACTGCTGGGCATTCCTCCTGTAACTGTTAAAATTTTAAAATTAGGTTTTTTGTGTACCGCCCAATAAAATGCTAATTTTAACCATTGAGCTACAAAAGCCCCAACAAAAGATGAAATTATAACTTCTATGCCTGTATTTAATATCATTTTAAAATCCTTGTTGCTATCTGCTCGGCTATAGCCATCAATAAAGGACTGTTAATATTGTTTTTAATCAACTCTTGCTGCGCATTAACACACAGGATTTCCAATTCTTTCTTTGATTCTTCAAGTCCGTAAAGAGAAACATGTGTATTTTTCTTTGAACTCCGGTCTTTCCCGGGGGTTTTTCCGATTGTTTCGAGAGTTCCCGTAACATCAAGTATATCATCAGCTATCTGAAATGCATAGCCTATTGTTTTTCCGTAAAAAGATAAGGCTGTCAATAATTCTTCCGGTGCATTCGAAAGTAAAGCTCCTGCCCTCATGGCAAATTTAAAAAGTTCACCTGTTTTATGAGCGAGTATATAGTTAAACGTTGCAAAATCAATTTCTTTTTCTTCTGATTCAATATCTACAACCTGTCCCCCGACAATACCCATAGGTCCTGCAGCTTTTAAAAATTCTTCAAGCACTTGCAGCAGAACTTTTTTATGGACTTTAGAAGGAGTATGTTTAATAATAATCTTTGGCGCGTAAGATAAAAGAGCATCTCCCGCAAGCACTGCTATGGCTTCGCCATAAACTTTATGATTGGTAAGTTTGCCCCGTCTGTAATCATCATTGTCCATACAAGGCAAATCATCGTGAATTAGGCTTTGGGCGTGAAGCATCTCAAGTGCGCATGCGGTTGGTGTAACGTTTTCTGTATCACCGCCGCAAATTCTTGCACTTTCAAGCATAAGCAACGGTCTTATTCTTTTGCCGTCAGCAAGCACGGAATACCTTATTGATTCCCAAATTAACTGCGGATATCGAATTTCCAGGTATTTATCGAGATGAGAATTTATTAATTCTTTATCGGGCAAAACGGCTTTATTATAATCAAAGTCTTTTTGTACAAGAAGTTTCAATATTTTATCCTGTTCTTTTTGTCATTGCGAGAAACGTAGTGACGAAGCAATCTAATTATTAGTCACACTCGTAATGACAACTAATCTTCCTGATTATAATATACCTCGTCCAAAATTGAAATAAGGTTTATTTTCTGCTTTTCGGTGTTTCTTGCTTTTTTTCGAGCCTGCATGCCTAATTTTACAAACTGTTTCATCTCATTATTGCCTGTATCAATAGATTTAGAAGATTTTTCTTCTTTATGACCTTCTTTGCGAAGTTTTTCCTTGTATTCAACAGCTTCTTGTGTGAAAGTTTTATAGCTTTCATATCTTGTTGAATCTATTTTGCTTAAGTTAGCCAGTACATTACAGCTGTCTTCATTCAAATGAAGACAATCTGAAAAATGACATCCCGTTGAAAATTCTTGTATTTCATCAAAAAGTTCGTTAATAATAGAAGGCATTACAATATCAAATTTTAAATGGCTAAAACCCGGAGTATCAGCAATTTGTAAAAGTTTTCCGTCTTTGACAGGAACTCCGATAATTTCTACATGTCTTGTGGAGTGTGTGCCTTTGCCTGTTTTAACGCTTATTTCCTTTGTTTTGAATTTTAAATCGGGATGAATTTTATTAAGCAAACTTGTTTTTCCTACGCCAGACATGCCGGATAAGACAGAAATTTTTGATTCAAGGACTTTTTTAAGTTCGTCTATGCCAAGACCGGTTAAAGCAGACGTAAAAATAACTTTATATCCGATATTGGTATAAATATCCGGAATCTTTTGCTTAAATTTTAAAGTTTCATCGAGATCAGACTTGTTTATACAAATAACAGCGGGGATATCGTAAAGTTTTGCCTGACATAAATATCTGTTAAGCTGCTCAAAATCAAACTTTGACTGCGATAAAGCCGCAACTATAATTACCTGATCAACATTTGCGATAGAAGGTCGCGGGAGATAATTATTTCTTGGCAAAACTTCAACAATTGCAGCTTGATTTGACTCTTTTGATGATGTTTTTTCTATTTTTACTAAATCACCGACAAAAATTTCTATTTTTTCTTTTTTAAGTTTTTCTCTGACTTTACACTCAAGAATAGTATTTTCTTTTTCAATTTTTGCATAATAAAAATCAGAATGTATTTTTGTTATTTTGCCTATCAAGCAAAGATTCTCCGTTTATAATTAACAAATAAAATTTTTTATATTTTTTAATTACCCTCCCCCAGCCTCCTCCCTTAAGGGAGGAGGCTAAAGTTAGTTTTTGGGCTCGCTACAGTCGCTTCGCTCCCTGCTCGCCCTTTATTTTTTATTAATTGTAACCTAAAACATGTTAGTCGAAATTTTAAAAAAGGACAAGGATTACAAATTTTTAACAAGGCAAAGGAATGTTATACCAAAATGCAATCAATATATAACTTTTCGTCACCCTGAACTCGTTTCAAGGTCTGATTTCAAATCGGTATTAGTTAAATTTAAAAATAATTGTAATTTTATGTAAAAACAGGAATTTAAATGCCTACTATTTTTTCTTTCATTGCACTTAAATATTGATATATAATGATTAAAACAGATGATTGATAATGAGGATAAATAAATGGAAAAAGGCAGAGCAAAAACAGTTTTATTAACAATACTGGACGGATGGGGTCTAGGTTCAAAATGTCCGACAAACGCTATTGAAATCGCTAATGATACAACTTTTTGCTCTTTAATTGCACAATATCCTCATACAGAACTTTTTGCACACGGAGAATACGTTGGACTTCCCGAAGGACAAATGGGAAACTCAGAAGTAGGACACTTAAATCTCGGCGCAGGCAGAACTGTTTATCAGGATTTAACCCGAATAAATAAATCTGTCAAAGATGGTGATTTTTTTACAAATCCCGAATTTTTAAATGCCATAGAACACATTAAAAAAACCAATTCCGCTGTTCATTTCATGGGTCTTGTTAGTGACGGCGGCGTTCACAGCTCTATGGGACATCTTTTTGCCTTAATTGACCTTGCAAAAAAACACGACCTCGAAAAAGTTTATGTTCATGCTTTTCTTGACGGGCGTGATACCCCTCCGAAAAGCGCTTATAAATACCTTGCGCAGGTGGAAGAAAAGCTTAAGCAGGAAAATCTTCCGCGTATAGCAACGATTAGCGGCAGATATTACGCTATGGACAGAGATCAGAGATGGGAAAGAGTAGAAAAAGCTTATAATTGCCTACTTTTAGGGGAGGGGAATCATTCCGCAAGCTCTGCTGAAGCTATTCAAGCTTCTTATGACAGTGATATTTCCGATGAATTTGTTTTACCAACCGTTACAAGCGATGATAACACCAGAATAAAAGACAATGACTCGATAATTTTCTTTAACTACAGACCTGACAGGGCAAGAGAAATCACAAGAGCCATAAACATGTCTGATTTTTCAGGCTTTGAAAGAAAGAAAGTTCTCAAAAACATTTATTATGTCTGTATGGCTCAATATGATGAAACTTTCGGGCTTCCTATAGCATTTCCTCCGCAAAGTATGAAAGGACTTCTGACAGATGTTCTGGAAGAGCATGGAATTAAACAGTTTAGAACCGCTGAAACAGAAAAATACGCGCATGTTACTTTTTTCTTTAACGGCGGGAAAGAAAAAGCTTATGCTACCGAAACAAGAGTTCTCGTTCCTTCTCCAAAGGTTGCAACTTATGATTTACAACCGGAAATGAGCGCTCCTAAAGTTGCGGACGAAGTTGTAAAAGCTCTTAAATCAGGTGAATATAACTTTATTATGGTAAATTTTGCAAATCCTGATATGGTAGGACACACGGGCATGCTTGATGCCGCGGTAAAAGCTGTTGAAACTGTTGACAACTGCTTAAAAAAAATTGTTGATACAGTTAAAGAAGTTAATGCGGTTATGCTTGTTACCGCAGATCACGGAAATGCGGAATGCATGGAAGATCCTGAAACTCACAAGCCTTTTACGGCACATACAAACAACCCTGTTCCTTTTATAATAGTCAATAATCCTGAAAAAATTGAACTTAAAGAAAGCGGAACGCTTGCTGATGTTGCTCCGACTATTCTTGATATTTTTGGAATAGATAAATCACCTGAAATGACAGGTGAATCATTAATAATAAAAAAATGTATTTAAAACAATGATTTAACACTAAAATTTTATAAAAATCCTTAAAAGTATTTACCCTTTTTATAAAAAAGACTATAATTAAATTAATTATAGTCTTTTTTATGTTTTTTAAAATTTAAAAGTATTAAGCATTGGATTTTTGAGTCTTAGAGAGAAAGGGAATTTTATTCTTATGAGAGAAGTTATTTTTACAAAAGAAGAAAACTGTGTCGGTTGTAATAAATGCATAACAGTTTGTCCTGCAATATACGCTAATCAGGCATATGAAAAAGATGGCAAAAACAAAATGAGGGTTGATAATGACCTTTGTATTCACTGCGGACAGTGTTTAGAAGTTTGCGACCATGACGCGCGTGATTATAATGACGATACAGAAAGGTTTTTCAATGATCTTCGCAGAGGAAATAAAATTTCTATAGTCGCAGCTCCTGCAAACAGGTTTAATTTTGATAACTACAGAAAATTATTCGGCTTCTTCAAGTCAGTTGGCGTAAATCTTATATATGACGTTTCTTTTGGTGCAGACATAACAACATGGGCATACTTAAAAGCAGTTAGAGAAAACAATATTGATTCTGTAATAGCCCAGCCATGTCCTGCCATAGTTAATTATATCGAAAAATACAAACCTTCTCTTCTTGCAAAACTTGCTCCAATTCACAGTCCTACACTTTGTACTGCTGTATATATGAAAAGATACGACAATGTTTCCGACAAAATCGCTTTCCTTTCACCATGTTTAGGGAAAGTCGATGAATTTGTCGATCCTAATACAAACGACTACGTGTCATACAACATTACTTACAAAAAAATAAAAGAATATCTTAAAGCAAACAGAATTAATTTAAATTCTTATGAAGAAAAAGAATTTGATGATATAGGATGCGGACTTGGTTTAACTTTTTCCAGACCCGGCGGTCTAAGAGAAAACGTTGAATATCATGTTCCCGGAGCATGGGTAAGACAAATAGAAGGCGAACATGCTTATTCTTATCTGGAAAGCTACGAAAAAAGAGTTAAAAACAAAGAAAGTTTACCTTTGCTTATTGATATTTTAAACTGTTCTTTCGGCTGCAACCAGGGAACCGGCACTGATAAAGATGTTCATATAGATGATGTTGATTTCATGATGAATCCGCTTAAGCAAGAGCATTTGAAAAAAACTGAATCCAAAAAAATGTTTAAAAAATCTTATAAACTTTTTGATTATTTTGAAAAGAATCTTAAACTCGGTGATTTTGTAAGACATTATACCGATAAATCAGCTATGACAAAAATTAAAGAGCCTGCTGAAAGAGAATTAGATGTTATATTCAATCAGCTTCTCAAGAAAACAAAAGATTCCAGAAATGTAAACTGTTCTGCTTGCGGCTACGGAAGTTGCAGTAATATGGCAAAAGCCATACATAACGAATCTAACCATAAAGAAAACTGTATGTATTATAATCATGAATACAATCTTGAACTGTTAAGAAAACAAGATCAGGGAATGGAAGAAATTATACAGGCTCAAAACCAGGTACAAGAAGCAGAAAAATACAGAATAGAAACAATGTCATTTCTAAAAGAACGTATTAATAACATCACCGAATCTATTCAGGAAATTACCGCCGGCAGTGAAGAAAATGCCAAATTAGTAGAAAGTATTAATAAAGAAATAGGCACGATACTTAAAGTTTCTGAATTGTTAAGAATTAATGTAAAAGGTGTTGACGACAGAATAGAAGAATTTTCACATGCCTCTAAAGAAATAGTCGCTGTTTCTGAGCAAACTAACCTGCTTTCCCTTAATGCGGCAATCGAAGCTGCCAGAGCAGGCGAGCATGGAAAAGGATTTGCGGTTGTAGCTGATGAAGTGAGAAAACTTGCCGATAAATCTAAAACAGTAGCAACTTCAACAAAAACCAGTGAAGCTGATATTATAAAAAACATTGAAAAAATCGTTCAAGTTGCCGACGAACTTGAATCCAAAATGACATCTTCCGGCATGAGCATTGAGCAAATGGCTGCAACTATAGAAGAAATTACCGCAAAATGCAGTGAATTAGCTTCTGATGCAGAAGTGCTCAGAGAAAATATGGATAAATTCGTAACTTCAAAATAAATTATAAAAATTAAAATCCGAATGTTTAAAATTTTTATAATCGGGTATAAATAAAATATGTGGAGCGGATAGCTCCGGTTTAAGGGAAAGCTTAAAGTTAGCTTTGAGAAGGCTGTGTTAAAAGCACAGCCTTCGTCTATTTTTTACAAGTACAATAAAACAATAATATTTACGAACGTATCTATTTGTCGTGAAATATGAAATTAACTTCTTCAAAAAAATTTTGTATTTTAATTAAGAAAGTTATTATTTAATTTTGATATACTTTAATCTAATTTCATCTATAATCAAAAACTCATAAGTCGGAAAAAATTAAAAAGAGGACTTCAGGTAAAAACTGGGCATCCTCTTTATTATTGCTTTCTAAGTCAAATGTAAATGGGGCGGATGATGGGACTTGAACCCACGAATACCGGAATCACAATCCGGGGCCTTAACCACTTGGCGACACCCGCCACCATTTTAAAATTATATAAAATGACTGAGATTGTTACGTCACTTCACTTTGTTTCGTTCCTCACAATGACAGTCTTGTTTATTCAAAAAAGCGGGCGACGCGACTCGAACGCGCGACAATCTGCTTGGAAGGCAGACACTCTACCAACTGAGTTACACCCGCGTAACTTTTTTAATTGTTTCGAAAAATCGGGATGACAGGATTCGAACCTGCGACCCCCTCGTCCCAAGCGAGGTGCGCTACCAAGCTGCGCTACATCCCGTGACTTTGAAACATATTAAGTTTATCTAACAGTAAGTTTAATGTCAAGGAAGATTTTTGCTAGTATCACATTAATTTGAACTAAAACTAAGCCTTGAAGGGACAAATATTTGGCAGTGGTATTTTATTAAGTGATATAACGAACTTGTTTCGGAATCTCAGACCCTGAAACGAATTCAGGGTGACAAATCAATTATCACTTTGTTTTATATCACTGCTAAATATTTTTAGTTCAATTAAATTGAAACCTCATAACTGTTTTAAAGTATCACAGTATACTATATTACCAGTTATTGGAGTTTTTAAAAGCAATTTTTATTAACTTATCTTCTTTTTCTTTTGAATCTAGATCAAATTTAACATTATAATATCTGCCATGTCCTTTTTTATAAGTCTTAATTAGCTTGAGGTCTATTTTTTCATTATTCGGCAGAATCAAACTGTTATCATCTTCCAAAATAGCCTTAAACTCGTCAGATCTATCTCTGCGTGAGAATAAAAGAGCACCTTTTTTGCTTATGTTCATAACTTCGATATTCGTTTTATTTTTCTTATAATTTTCAAGATTTGCCTGTAACTTTATTGCAATTCTTCGATCTTTTCTTTTTTCTTTTTTTTCTAAAGCAACATTTACAGCAAATATAAGTATGACTGTGTTATATAAATTAAAAATCAGATTCAGCGCCAGAGCTTCCAGACTA
>Ga0209417_1002926_pt1 | contig 24362 bp, 15 predicted proteins | sample RifGroF2_FD_184002 | JGI IMG/M metagenome (GOLD analysis project Ga0209417, IMG submission 184002) | Groundwater microbial communities from Rifle, Colorado, USA - Groundwater F2 (SPAdes) (version 2) | ecosystem: Environmental > Aquatic > Deep subsurface > Groundwater | place: Rifle, Colorado... | reverse complement strand
CTTGTTCGCGAACGCACCTAAACACGACATAATATGTTTAGTTTAGAGTTCGCAATTACACAATGTACAAAGTCATTAATTGGAAAAAAAATAAGACATATTCGTACATTGCGCGGTTGCATTGGAAAGGAAATAAAATGGGCGTACAAATTTATCAACAGAAGGCAAGCGGTGATTGGTATGTGTGGATTACACAAAAAGGTCAAAGGACTTCCCGCAAGATTGGGAAAGACAAGAAAGTTGCGATGAAAGCCGCGAGGGTGTACCGCGAACAACTGGCTTTAGGCCAAGTGGATTTCAGCAACGGCAGGACGCCCGACAAAGAAAATCTCACCTTTGGAGACTTCTGCAACGACTACCTTGAGAATGTGGCCAGGCGACGGCTGAAACGCAATAGCTGGATTTCTTACAGCAATTTAATCAAGTTGCATTTATTGCCAATATGGAAAGACAAGCCGCTTAATTCGATTACGAGGCAGGACGTTAAAACTCTTTTGCTCGAAAAGCAAGCAACAGGAATAATCGTCAATAACTTACGCATTTGCATCAGTGCGGTTTTCGCAGAAGCTGTAGAACGCGAAATCATTGCTGTAAATCCCGCGCACCGTTTAGGCAAAACCTTCAGAAAACATGAGCCGAAAAAGCATACGCAATTCCTAAGCAAAGAGCAAGTCACGATTTTACTTGATGCGGCAAAGCAGGAAAATACTGATTATTACGGTTTTCTGCTATTAGCCTTCCGCACAGGGATGCGGCTTGGTGAACTGCTTGCCCTTGGTTGGGACTGTGTCAATTTTGAAACTCGACAAATAGCGGTTCGCAGGAGTTACAGCCATGCGCATTGGGACACACCTAAATCTCACAAGGTACGATTCATAGATATGAGCGATGGACTATATGAGGCATTAAAGTGTCGGTATGAAAAGGCGAAACAATTACAGGATTTCAGGAAAACCGCGTTAGTATTCGCAAATGTTAATGGCGAACCGATAAATGCCACCGTCTTCAGACGCCGCTTTTTTTATAAAATGCTTGCCAAACTTAATCTGCCAAAGATGCGAATACATGACATAAGACATACCTATGCCTCTCTGCTGCTGCAAGCTAATGCCCCAATTCATTATGTAAAAGAACAGATGGGACATAGTTCCATTACAACTACCGTAGATTTATATGGACACTGCCAACTTGGCCTGAATAGAGCAGTGTTGAACCTGTTGGATTAATTTAAATAAAGGAGCCATTTATGTTTAACCTCACCTGCGGGCTAAAGCACGACTACCCTTAAACCTTTTACGAGTCCAGAATTTAACATTGGCCAGTCATAAAGGCAAACCTTCTGTGGTTGTTACCAGACTATTATGCATTAGAAGCCCACCGACTGTATGAAACCTTGGCCGTCCAGGTCTTTGACCAGCAAGTGTTTTATGCGTTTTACCAATAGCTTCAGTATGTTTGCTACGAAAAGTAAATTCTGTTGTGTCATGTAATACAAGGATGGTTCCAGGTGAGGCTGTAAAACGCTCATATGTAGCTTGAAAGTGACCTTTGAGTATTTCGGCTTCACTAATACATGGATTGTCAAGAAAACGATAGGCGGCCTTTGTGTTCGCCCAGTCCTGACAGGCAAATGGTAAACTTCTACCAATTACTGTGGCTAATTGCTCTATAATCGTTTTAAACCGCTTTCCCAAACGTACATCAGGAAACTCACAACCTTTTAACTCATTTTCAATCCACGATTTCATCAGAATTAACTCCTTTCAACAAGGGGCTAATTTCTGATTAAAATACAAGCCCATAAATTATATCGGCAATTGCAGAAAATTTAAATAACAAAGGTCAATATTTGTGGGTAATTGAAAGCTTGGCCGAGTGCTTACGATTAAGCATGCTTTGTGGCAAGTTCTTTGGCGATATCAGACCAAATATGAAGCCTGTCCATATTTCCAGCAAGTGTCTGTAGCTCTCGCAGGACTATCTGGTAATACTGACCTTGCAATTTACACAAACCACGTTCTATTTGCTCACGTAATTTTTGAGATGTTTCTGCAAATACAACATCACTGGCTTTTTGCCGCCACATGATACAGTAGTTATTATTAATCTTATTGAGAACAATATCGAGATTAGTCCACGCACTGCAAACAAATATACGCAGATTGGGTATTGATAACACACCATCTATCTTGCGTGTCAGATTCTCGCAACAGCCATAACAGGTACGCCCGAATCTTTCAAATATTGGTTTTTGATAATTAAGGCAGAACTCTTCCCACATAGAAGGAGAAACCTGATCGAACTCCTGTGAATTTCCTGAACACCAGCAGTTCCGCAGCATATATTTGCCATTATGTAGTGCACCTATATGTTCACTGCATAACATCGCATCATCGGTATTGGGTGTCAGATGAATATCCTGTTCAATCGTATCAAGATATTTAAGTTTCGCATCTCGCAAATAGCCCATCATACGATGCATCAGTTCCGGATTGACAGCCATATCCATCATTATTTGCTCAAGCCCACGAAGTTCGGCAGCAGCAGAGCCAATTGTGGCATTGTCATAGCCAGGATCGAAGACGAGCTTTACGGAGATTATATCGCTAAGAATAAAAGTATATAATTCAAGCAATTTAGCAGTGCGGCCATCATTATATTCAAATCGCGGTGTAACAAGTTTGTCGAAATCGTCTGAAGTTTTCAGCGGCGGATCGTATGCCCATGCGCCTTCCTTGCTGTTGGGCAGGTGCTTTCCTGTATCAACACCCCATCTGTTTGACGGCACAACATCATATTGAGTCTGGACAGGGAAATACTCCCTTATAGGTGTGTCATCATTAATATCGCGTTTGATGAGTATTTGCCTGAAATTATATTCGAGCTTTTGCAACAATTCATTTTTACAAATCAAAGTATCCTTAGGCAGCAATTCATCCCAACACGCGACTGGTCTGCACCATACTGGAGCTCTATCTGGCTTGCGAAGTTCATTAACATCTTGCCATCGTTTAATAATTTTTTTATTATCTTCATTTGTGGCAAATGCGGCCACCTTCTCGGCAAGTTCCCTAACCACTGCTAATTCCGATTGTAGAAAACTGTTTTTATTCATAAATGTCTCAAAAGTTATACTCGGATATCACATTTGTCCTTTAGCATTAAGATAAAAGCACACATATCCATTCCATTGGAGAAATTATATGTGAAAATCTAATATAAGCAAAAGTGATGTTTGAAATTTTTATTTTTGGTCTAATCCAATTGCCCGATGTGTCTAAAAGGGATATATCGCTTGTTTTATATGTCGTTTCCGGCAGACGTATTATTATCTCCTTTACTGGGTCAAGAGAAAAATTAATAACAGCAAGTAAAAGTCCTTTTTTTGTCATGGTCCGGTAAATGTGAACTGTGTTTTCAGCTACAGCAAATTTAGAATCAGGCGCAATCTCAAATAAAAGATTTTGGAGAAATATTCGTCTATAAATATTGAAAAAAGCCATGAAAAATTGAGAGTTGCCATCTAATGGATACGCAAGACAGACGGCTGTGCCGCCGAGCGCATTTTTGAAAACACTAAGACCAGGAAACAATTCTTCGCCATTATAATGGTGAATTGTCGAGCGTATTTCGGCATTATCTGAAAGCCTCATTGCTAAAAGCCTGTTTGAGCATCTTTGCGCTGTCATGCGAGGATAAGCCAAACCATATACGGCTGGATTATCTTCCTGAATGGTTTCGTATGAATAACCGGATGAATCCTGCTGTTGCCAGTTAATATTATCAATGCCGATAAGTTCACCAAATCCTCGTTCATAGAGAATTTCTATTGAACTTGCGTCAAGGAGAACTTTCGCAGAAAGTAGGCGTTTTACCTGTTCATCTGAAAAACACCGGAGTGTTTGTCCGCTGACGGCATAAATATTTTTGACATTATCATCAACGACTGAAATAAATTTATGCGATATTGCCAGGGTATAAAGTGTTTTGCTCCATATGGTTGAATCTTGGCAAATCCCATTAAAAGAAAGTTGATTTGATGAATGTATGTACTCGGCAATTTTGGGACTGAAAAGGACATTCACGCCCTGGCTTTGTGAATCTGTGATTTCTAAATCTAATAACGCATCAAGCAGTGGTTTTGTATGTGCCATGCCGTCGGTAAAACTATTGTCGAGTGAAATACCATTTCCAAGCATGTCAAAATGGTTGATTGTTATTCCCTTGCTGCCATAAAGTACAGAATGCAAACACTGCCATGAAGCAAAAGTGCTGCTGCGGGAGTATGTGCCGCAGCGAGGAGAACTTTCAAGCTCTGGATAAAATTCCGCATATTGATTTAGATTTGCGATTGTGTGGCGTGTGACAGATGGCGGATTCTGTATAGCAGTTGTTTCAGTATATGGCGGCAGGTGAGGACGAATAAGAAAGCCATATTCATCGCCAAGGATGGTTTGTAAATGATTCCAGTCGCGTCCTTCCGCGCTGTGATTGTCCGGTGTTGAAGTCATTATGCCCACGCGAATCGATGGAGAGATATCTTTAATTGCCTGTTTTAATTTAATTGCGGGTTCTATTAAAGATTGATTACAAATGTCGATCCATCTCTTTCGCCATGGATGCGGTTTTCCCGGTGCAAGAATGCAATTTAATAATTCCTGACGATTCAATCGCTCGCCTGTAACCTGTGCAAATCGTTCAAGATGCAAATTACAAAAGCAACCACCCCATCCTAATGCAGCATCGTGGTTATGTAAACGCCAGTCGTCTTCAATCCATATCGCCGTCGGCATAATTTCTTTCGCTAAATATGCAAAAATCGTACAAATATGGTTTTGCCAATTTAGACAGAGCGGGCAGGCAGTAACGCCATTGTTCGCTCCGGTTTCTCCGACCATTAACGTAAAATTTTGTGTTGGCTTAAGTTTTCTGCCTCTGCTAACGTGGCCGATTGTGAACCATGGATTTAGGCTCAAATCAATGTTTAAGCTATGCAATCGGGATTTTAATTTTTTAGCAATAATTACATATGGCTGTAACTCATCTATTGTCGGATGGCCGGTTGCAAGTTCTTCCGCTGTGATTATCAGCATTACTTCTTTGGTCTTGGAAGTTTTACAAAATGCCAAAAGCTCATCTATTCTGTTATCCGCGTCAAATTGAGGGTCGATTTGATAGCGTAAAATGTATCTGTAGGTTTTTTTTTCATTCATAATCAATCGCATACCTTTTGACCAGCCATGGCCGGCATGGAATATTTCAAACAGATGGTGTTCAGAATGCATAGGTCTTGGCGGCTGAAATGTCAGAATTTCTATACACATTGCAATAGTCATAAGCCGTGCATAAGTGTCCCATAAACTCCCTCCGTTGGCGTTGTAAACAGCCGCTTTGGTAGTCCAGTATCTTATCTCGTCAATTTGTGAATCACAAAATGAACCATCAGGCAAATGGTTAATCATAATCTCGCCGATAACTTGTTTGCACGCATTTGAAATGTTCTGACGATGGTTTCCAAGTTTAAAATAGCCATTGGTAAGTATAAGCATTGCGTCGTAATCGAGGCATTGACAGCCGCCTAGGCCGCTTTCAAACCCGAAGAGTCCGTCCGGCTGCTGAAGCGAAAGAGTTGTCTCGATTGCTTTGTCGAAATAGTTTAATTTGTGTCCATAAGCCCAATACAAGGGATAAAAATGCATCGCACCTGCCATCGCACATCGCAAATCCATCCCCTGTTGAAGCCAGTAACCTGTACTGCTGTCCTGTTTTTTGTCCAATAAGGTTAAAATGGTTTCAATCGCCGCGGAAGCATTGTCGTCGTGGAAATGCCTGTGCTGCAAATCAAGCAGCGTACCCATATCCATAATCCAGTTGCTCATAGCCCAGATACGGTCGATATTTTCTGCCCAGAGTTTTTCAAACCATTTTTCGATTTCGCCTTTTTTTGTAAAAGGCTCGACAAATTTAATTGGATACTTAATTTTACCGCCCAGCGCCTCAATTGCCCACGCTATATGGCGGCTGCGATGAGCGCGAAGTGCCCATAGAGGATACCCCTGGGTTCCTTCAGCCATATCGACTGCGTCTTCAAAGAGACCGTCTTCTTGTTGGAAGGATTGCAGGTACATAAGCCAGTCGTTTTTAACATCATCTGGAATATCGTCTGTTTTTTCAAGAAACGATAAAATAAGCACGACCGTCGCTGAAGCTATGGCAATAGGCTGCTCGGCTATTTTAGAAACGCAAAAAATCCATGGTTCGCTCCCCGTAAGGTTGTTAATATATGATAATGCCCCGTTTCGGCATTTGTTCCATAAAAAGTTATAATCAAAAATATCGCTATTGTGCATTTGGCATAATTCCATCATTCTTTTGTTCAACTCTTGGGTCATCGCTGAAAATTCCGTTTAATGCAATATTTGCGATAATTGGCTCTTTGAAAGTCATAGTAACCCATGTTATATGGTCGAACTGGCCGTGTTCAGCGCCGATTAGAGGGCTTTTGCCGCCGGCGGTCGCAAGTATGTAATAGTTATGGCCGCTGCGAACTGATTTTGAGTATTCGTGAATATGACCGGCAAAAACGGTGTAGTTCCTATCGCCAAGCAAAGCCTCGAACTTGTTCCAGTCATTCGGGTCTGGACGACTCCATCGGGGTTTGTGAATAAACACAAATGTCCATCTGGCATCAGTATTTTTTTTAAGGACATTATCAAAATATGTTATATGCTCATCGAGAATCGGTTCCGAACCGTCTAAACAAAGAAACAAAACGTCTTTATAAATAAAATGATAATAGGTTTGTCCAAACCGTTTGAGCCATGCTTTTCTGGTCAAATCATTGTTGATGTCATGATTACCCGGCACATAATAAAATCTCATATTCAGCCGGTCAATATATGATTCTATAAAATTCCATTCAGTCTCAACGCCGTTTGCGTCTTTTTCATACCCTTCAATCAAATCGCCGACTGTAATAACAAAATCAGGCTGCAGCAGATTGATTTTCGCAATAGCCGACTCAAAAATCCCCGGGCGCACTCTGCCGGTTCTGTCGGGCAGTATTGCAAATTGAAATTTGCCGCCGTTGTCGCTGATTTGCTTATTTGTCCACGGATGTAAGCTTGACGTATTAGCTGTCCTCCCTATGGAACAGCCGTTGGATAAAAAAACCAGTAATGCCAGAAATAAACATAATTGTTTCATAAAATCACTCCTGTTCAGCGGTCGCGATGACGATTCCCTTGTACACATTTAAATTGGCTATTTCAAATGTGATTATGTTTTCATTCGTACTAAATTTAATTTCACTCAAATCCGGATTTTCCGGCGAAAAGACCGAAAGCTTTGCAACATCTTGAAAACCATTCAATTTTATTTTCAAATTACTGACAGAATGTCTGACATCATAATTAAGCAAATGCAGAACAATATCCCCTGTTCGCGATAAAACAAGTTGCGGAATTACAAACGAAGGCAATGTCGCTATTTCAACCAGCCTCTCATTTGCCAATGAATTCTTAACCGTTTCGGCAACTTCATCTGCATTCGTCGGAAGCTGGAAATAATCATTCCCTATAACCGGAACCCATGCATTTGCAAACTTGTAATTGAATGTTGTTTTATGCGGTAATTGCGGTATATAAAATAATCTTTCAGCTTCATCAAAATTTAAATCGAGTATTTGGCAAATCGCCTCTTTTCTTGTGCAGTGCTTTCCGTTTAATCCTACGGCTAAATCAGAGTTTCCAAACAATCGGCTCCGGTTGGCAGAAATTCTTGTTCTTCCCAAATCATTGCACGTTAGCGATTCCTCAACTGCGATAACATTTCCGCCTTGTTGTATAAAATTTCGTATTTGTGCGAGTTGAGCGTCGGCAATACTGATTATATTAGGCAGGACGAGCGTTTTATATTTACTCAAATCATTAAGCTGTGATTCAAGTACTATGTCAAATTGAAATCCAAATTGAGCAAGAGTCTGTTCTGTAAGAATTTTGCTGATAAGAGCTCGATTCCATTGATTGGTCAGAGAACGATGACTTCGCAACAGGGCGATTTCAGATATAGTTTCTGTGTCGGAAAAAAATTGCGTATTTTTTTTGATGAACTTTACAGTTGCCGGCCTGCTGTCATTTTTGTCGAGGCCGTCCAGCAAATCTGGGGCGTGATAAACATGACCGAGAAAACCGCGATTGAAAATTGCAGCCTCCAGCAATGAGAGCATTGTATGTTCGGGACTTGCCTGTTGTTGGGTTGCGCCAGGCTGATGAACAGGTATTGATACATTTAATGCCCGGCCAAGTTTAAATGTGAAAAGATGCCCTATTAAACGGTTATCTTCCGTTACTCGCGGAAAACTTACATCTTCATTGAAAAGAGTATCTGCAGAACTTGCAAGCCGCTCAACATCTGTACCCCATACCAGCGGAGTGAACTCGCCGAAATCAAAGGATGGATTTGCGCCCATAACCATATCGGGTTTTGTTTCTTTGGCAATCTGATAAGCTTTTTGAACCGCGTCAGACAACAGTTTGCATCTGAAATCCACCCATTCCTGCAATACCGGTTCATGCAGTGAAGGCATTGTGTCTATGCCGAGTCTTGCAGAACCTCGCGGCAGCTCAATACTGCTCAGATTTAAATGCCCGAAACGCGCCATAACATTTTGCTTTTCTGTGTCAGTGCGGGTTGGATATTTCTTCTCTAAAAATTCCCTGAATAATTTTTTGCAATTATCACAGTAGCACGGCACTTGCGCAACATTGTCAAAATGAATCCAGTCGCTGCCGCCTTCCTTTATTGCCTTTAATGCGATTTCAATTATCAAATCAGTAAATTCAGGCCGGCTCATACACGGACGCTGACGATAATAGCAGCGGAAGTATTCGCTGTACAATTGCGGCTGACCGGTTGAATCAACTGCGACTAAATTCCTGAATTCAGGACGTTCATCAAAAAATGTTTCAATATGTACCGAACCGAAATTGATATATGTACCGAATTTGATGTTTTTGGTATGACAAAGCTTCCCAAATTCGGTACTCAATTTCATATCATCGCTTTCTCGCTTTGGCCCATGACCCTTATAGTAGTGCCATACAACGGCATTCACGCCGGCTTCGACTAATTTATCAGCCATTTCTTCGCTATGCTCGCGGAGATAGCGTTCTTTATCATCTACGCAGTTTGATATTGCACGTCGACGATGCTCAAGAGGCTCCCAATTGCCGGCCATTACTACTACCTCATTAAGCCATTGCGGTTTCGGCCATTTTTTTACAAAAGTTGACACAGAAGTATTTCTCCTGAATATTATATATTTTGTTTTTTTTGCCAGTATTCGTATATCTTTTTACCTGCTTCAACCGAGTCTGCCTCTGTGGCAACAATTATAGCTCTGTTACTTTTTCGTTCTATGTTTTTCACAAAAGGATAAGTCTTATAAGCATCTATTTTTTCTTTACTGGATAAATCATGATTGCTTATAAGACTTATTTTCTTCTGAAAACGAACTGGTGAATCCTTTCCGGCAAACACGTCAAAACCCTGCCAGTTATCCACCGCTGATACGCAATTTGATTTCAGCAGTACTGGTAGAACATGATTTGATGGAGCAGGCTGTGTGCAGAAATGAAGACATAAATGTTCAAATTTTTCTCTAAACATTTCTAAAATTGGTAAAACGAATTTCTCTATAAGCATCGGAGAGTAGTTTACAATTGTATCACACGGCAGCCTTAAACCAGGGAAAAATATTCCGCGATTTGTTATTAATTGGTTGTTTGCAAGGCCTAAATGTCTTTTGACAAGCGTAAAAAGTTCGATGCACAATAATGTCAGATGCTCGAGAAATATCCTGCACTCATTGGGTAGTAATAAAAGTTCAGCGAAAAATGAATCTCCTATCAGAAGTGTGGCTAAATCAAATGGAGATGCCGTCGGCGGAAACGATAAATACCATCCGGAAGGCAGAAGTTTTTTAGCCTTTAACAGCATATCTGACAGATTGTCAACTGTTGCTCCATTTAATTTAGGAATAGGTTTTTGGAGAGCCTGTTGAACAGAGCCGAACAACGGTTTTGGTATAGGTTCTGATTCAGAAATATTTACTACAGATGCTCCGAATAGACTTGGTATGGCGATGCACTGGAAAAAACTTATATTTATTGTCGGTAGCCAGTCAGACCCGATAGCAGCTTTAGCCTGTAAATAATTGAGTGTTTTTTGAAAGGCAGATTCAAAATCACAAGAAAATTCATCAGGTTTGGCAAGTTTCATGCCTTTTGGCGTGACTATTAGTGGAATGTAATCCGTTCTTGTAGCAAGTACATCAGAATATAATTTTATTAAACTACCGTTTTTCTCAATTTGATTCATTTTGTTTATGTTTTTCTATTTAATAGAGAGAACATCATTTTGTTTGAGTTTTAATTTTGTAAATTTTAGACCTGACGCACAGCATTCTGTGCTTTTGATAATTTTGCCGTTAAGCCTAAATTTTTTAAAAGATTTACCTTTTATTGGTAGGCAAAGCTGATTTAATATAAGATTCCCATATAAAATTTTTATTTCAAATTCAGGTTTACCTACCAAGTTTTTTTGTGAATAAGTGCCCCAGCAAGTGGGAGTAATGAAGAAAGTACTGAAATTATTTTGATTTATTTTTGGGTCAAATTTAAGGGAATTCTCAATGGCGGACCATTGGAAACCTGAAAGGGCAGGCAGTAATGCCCAGCTTGCCATAGCCCTGGCATAATGATGCCCATATTCTGCCTCATCCCAACAGTTTCGCTTAAGGCCGTCAAAGCGGTTACGAATACTTTCAACAATTTTTAGACCATGTTGTATCATACCTTCATAAATAAGATGTGCCGCCAGTTGATATTCAAATCCGGTCATAATTTCGTTGATATATGGCATTGGCAATTCCGGACGGTCGTTATGAGGATACGAACAGACCACAACTCCCGCCTCATTATTTAGAGCATAGCACCTCTGGGTTGACTGATGTCCATAGAAATTTTCTTTAAAATTGTATTTCAAAATGGAACTTAACGCCTTTTTGATATTTGTCCTGTTCAGGATATAACCAAGGTTGCAGATGTGTGCAAAATATTGACCAACAACCTGGTCGATAAGACAGCCGTTTTCAATCTGATGATAGGGATTCCTACGGTTTCTCGCTCCTGTCCTGGTTTCAAAAACAGGGTTAATTTTGTTTGCCGGAATAGATTTGACTATTTGTTTGTAATATTCGCCGTTGAAAAGATTTTTATCGACCCATTTTGAACCATTGGTAAAAAGTTTTCTACACTTATCTGCAAAATCGCAATCGTTCAATTCATCAGCCATTTTTGTCGCTGCATTGAGTGCTGCCAGATACCAATTGGTACATAGTGGATTTGGCCCGTAAAATTCACAATCATAGGTGTTGTGCTGAACACCTTCCAGAACGCCGTCCATATCGCCATCCCAGCTATTTTTTTTCCAGGTAAAGGCAAATATGTTCTTAACTGCCGGCCAGAATTTTTTAAGCTGTTTTGTGTTGCCCGTCAACTGCCAGTAGCGATATAATCTTACAATTGTGCCAAGCGTACCGTCTGCTGCGACCTTATTAATTCTTTTTGTTCCTATGGGCAGTTGCAACCATCCTTTCAGACCATTAGGAACAGGTATGGTAATTTTGTTGACTTTGTTTGCCTCTACCGGAAGAATGGTTCTGAACGAATTGATACCGTTTTCATCGGTGTTTATGAATAATATAGTATCAAGGAAAGAGCCAGCTATCTGTGGAAATAGCGAGCCGGTTGCAGTTTCATAATTATATACATGATGACAGTCGCCAAAGCCAGCTCCGGATTTGTCCGTACAGCCTTCAAAACCGTGAAATCTGCCGTTAGCCGTTCGGAAAATTGTCTGCGTCCGGATTGTTGACATATTTGCTGAAACGGCATCAAGAACCGCAGGGGGCAAACTGCTCTTTGCCAGCGTGGAAACAAACTTTCGGGTTTCCTTTTCGAGTTTTGGCAGCCTCGGCACAATTTTTTTCATTGCATCCCAGGCATCAGTGTATTGCCCCGCGTAATAGTTGCCTATATTTGTCGTATCATCCGTTGGACTGTGCTGCCAATTATTCCACGCGCAGGCACCGATTGTTCGTCTGGAAAAATGCCAGGTAATATAGAACGTAACCTGTTTGCTGCATTTTGGCTTGAGCATAAAGTCGCTCGCAACAGAAGCCGTTGCAGCGGTGTAATCCTTTTTTGGTTCGGAGAGTTTCCCAAATTTGCTGAAATAATCCCAAAATGCCATTGCTTCATCACGGTCCTTACTGTTATTCCAGTTCGGCAGTATCCGGGCATTCGTCCCGTCAGTTCCAATACATACAGTGCCGTCAATTTTATGAATCGAGCCGTCTTTGTAAGATAACCGTACTGCTTTTAGATTCTGTGCGGTTCTGGCAAAGTTTGAATAACAATGGTGCTGGTCATTAAAATTTGTTAGTGAATAGGCAAGGCAGACTCGCTGGTTTTTAGATGTTTTATTTTCCACTGTGTATCGTAGTACCGCTATCGGCAAAGATGAATTTTCAATATCAAGTGGAATCATCGGATTGAATGCTTCCAGAGATAGTTGCACGGGAAAATCAGGCTGGTGAAATCGTACCGTCGCAAAGGGATAATTGCCGGTAAATTCAGTTTTTCTGAATCTTGGCAGGCCAGGCAGATTTCCTCTGCCCAGACCGCATACCCCTTCATAAGGCGGCTGTATGCAGGCTTCAAGAATTCGACAGTCGGTTTTTTTATCAGGAGAGCCAACCCATATCATAGCAAGGCTGTGTCTCGGAGTTCTGCCCTTGTCTGGTTTCGAAAAAATCTCCCAGTCTTTAAGTTGCCCTCGGCTGCCAAGACTTATCGTGCCAGTTCCAATGCCACCCAATGGAAAAGCTAAAGTTGAAGCGTTGTTATCGAAAACACGCGGAAAAATGAACTTTTTCAATTTGCCCTCATTACAGCAGATTATTTTGCATGGTTAGAGACAATGCCTGAATGTAAAAAATCGTTCCTAAATCCCGTATAAGGAAAGGAGGATTGTCGCTGCCGTTTGGCTCAAGAACTTTCTCGAGAATTGCACCGGTGAGGTTAACGTCCGCTGTATTTTTGAATTGCATCTTATGTCCAAATCGAATCGCCTGCTGCAAAGGTTTTATATAGTCGTCTTCATAACCGGCAATGATTAAATCATTCCAAAGACAAGCGGCTGATAGTATTCCGCTGGTAGCCTGACCGTATGAGGTCGTATTAAAATCAAGATTAGTCATACGGAACATACCGCCATCCAATCGCTGCGCTTTTTTATACCAGTTTGCGGAACGTAAGGCACATTTGAGATATTCACTCTGACCTGAATCCTGCCATGCCATCATCATTGGCCTACCCCACCAATAAGCCTGCCTTGGGTGCAGGAATCCCCCAACCTGGTCGCATGGAGGAAATTTTATCCAGTTGCCTTCCGGATATTCCTCATCAAGAAGTCTTTGCGCTGTCAGATAAAACGTCTCGCGAAATTCCAAATTTTTAGTTCGCTGATAGCCCTTCAAAAATACCGCATCGTCTATAAGCGGCCGACCGGGAACGCCGTGCCGAAGGGTATTCGGTGCGGAATATGCCGTCCCTGTCTCGAAATTATAGTTATCAAGAAACAAACCTTCTTCTTTGAGAAATAGTTTTCTTTGAGTCCAGACCAGACAATTGATAACAATATCCCAGTATTTATCATTGCCGGTAAGTTCCGCCATCGATATAAGTCCGTCAAGAGCCTCGAGCATGCAGGATGTCCATGATACCATTGGCTCGCCATTTTCCTGCGAATTAATCATGCCGAAATCTTCTTTATCGGGATTCAGGATTGCTGCGTTAAGAATAAAACGGCAGCATTTTTCGGCAGCGTCAATGATTGTTTTGTCTTTAAGTATCTTATAGGCCATTACCAGAGCTTTAATCGCCTGACCGGTATGCCATATCGGCCCAAAAACGTACCATTCCCGCGTTTGAGCGTTATATTCTCGTATCACGCCGGTCCAGTTGGAGTATTTATAATTATAATTATGCACGCTCTTGGGGATATCGATAGTCTCGTTATTGCAAAGACTATGTTTAATAATCCAGTTGCAGGCCAGATTAAGAGATTCTTTCATCTCGTCATAATTAAACGCCGCATTGTTGTCTTTGAGCCACTTTGATTCATAATTAATGACGCGCGATTTAGTATTCTGTTCGTTTCTTTTAGATTTGCAGGATGGGTCAAATGGGATAGTGCCTTTAATTGTCATAAGATTCCTTTTAATTCATAGTGTTGTCAATTTCTTCCCAGAATTTCAAAACGTCTTTTACGTCGGACGAAATTTTTCTCTTTAGGTCATCAGATTTAATTCTGTTCCATCCTACATGCCCGTCTGTAAAGATTGCATTGATGCCGTCCTTGTGTGATATAGATAAAGGTCTTGACTTCGCCAATGTCCAGATATCTGCTGCAAAAGCCTTACTGCCTTTAATCGTTGACAGATCAAGATATAGCTTTCGTTTAGTAGGATGAACTTTGGCCGGGTCAAAGTCTCCTCCTCGATAAATATAGGTGCTTCGCCCAGGCATCCTTAGTGTGCCTGTTCCAACCCAATAGTTATTATTTAATTGAAAAGTCGAGTCAGGGTTCAAAGGATCGGCTTTCGACATTTTAGGAAATTGGAAAGCACCATCTCTTGTGCTGGGACAAAAATAAATTTTTGGGTCAGTTGTATATTTACCATAGAGTCGTCCAAGCCCCTGTATCAGGTCACCTGGAGGAATTGATATGTGATGAATGGAATAGGAATTATACGGGTCATAGTAAACGCTTGCCGGATCGGACCCGCAATGATATGGAATTTTATTTCTATTGTCCAGAACATAGCAGGCTGTAGCCAGATAGAGTTGCTTGCCGTTGCTGGCGCAAACGACTTTATTGCCGCTTTCGCGGGCCTTGCTCAACGCAGGCATAAGAATGGCCAGCAGTAATGCGATAATCGAGATAACTACCAGTAGCTCCACAAGCGTGAAACCTTTTATTTTTTTTAATTTATACATCTTATTCACCTTCCTTATTTTTTATAAATTGATAAACTGCCGTTTCATACGGGGCGAGTTTTGTAACAGTGCCTAATTCTTTACCATTTAATTCGCTATAATCCTTTTGCTTTGTGAAAGAGATTGACTGCTGTTTCGAATCTGTATTTATGATAACAAGCAGAAATTTATTTTGATTTTTCCAGATAGAATAAACTATTTTGTCTGGATTTTCGGGATCAATCGTTACGAATTCGCCGGGTTTGGAAACCGGCTCCGTAACAAAGTAATCTTCATATCTGACTATTTCATCGTTTATTTTTTTTATGTACTCAAACAGAGGCTCTTTCGGAAGATACCACCCCGGCTCTCGAAGACTATAATAGAAAACTCCAGAAGCTCCGGATGCCAATACCTGAAAAACCATATTGCGCAATTGCCGCTCATCGGGAACGGGCTGCTTTTGCCTGTCAAAAGTAAAACATTCCACAACCCCGAAAAATCCCCGGCCGGAAAACGTATTCTCTTTTGCAAGAGACATCCACTGATGCACCTGAGCGAAATCAGCGTTATCCAAACCATAATCAGCCCATGTGTACATCGGATATGGGTCAACGCTGAAAACATCGACGGTAGAAGCAAAATCCGCAAACGTGTCGGGCCCGCACGAATTTACAACTGTCGGAACATCGGGCGATATCGAATGTACCCACCTGTTATACCAGCCGATTTCACGAGGACCCACTCCTTTGCGGGTTGGTTCATCCATCAGGTCCCATGCGATTAGAGCATTATGGTCTTTAACCGCACGAACCACAGGCTCTATCCTGCTTATGTTGCCGCGAGTTTGTCCGCCTCCGCCAATTGTGCAAATTGCGCTGAGTCCAAGTTTGGAAATTGAGTTTAAAGCAGCAACTGCCTTATCGGGTTCGTATGATTTTATTATTACTGTATTTATGCCCGCCTGTTTTACAATGGCATAATCGTCTTGTTCCGTATGATACATTCCAATTATAATTCGTTTTTTTTCATTTATGACAAATTTTCCATTATCTATTTTTTTAAGATTTGAATTTGCAACAAGAACAGGTTCTGTTATCTCAAACACCGGCTCAAGTGCACCCTTTATTGGTGTCAGCTGAACGCGGATATTGTAGCTTTCATTGTTATTTTTCGGAAGCGATGTTTCAATAACCCAGGGAAGTGTTATTAAATTCGGGCTCATCCATTGATTTATGATTTTATCATTAGAACCAATTAGATAAACTTCCATTTTGCAATCAGTTGTTACGCTTGTTTGGTGCGTTCGTGAAATATTGATGGAAAATTTTTCCATCCGGCCTTGAAGTACATGTGGAAATATATTTAATTTTATAGGTGCTAAAGCAATTTCGTTGAGCGATGTTTGAGCAAACCAGATTGATGAATTCGGTTCGGACCCGTTCCACCCTGCAACCAACGATAACTTGGCCTGCGATGCCGAAGTGGGGGAAAATGCCTTAAGCTCTTTGAGATTCCAGAAAGACTCTCCGCCTGACCTCGACATTAGTTTGTCTCGGCCCGCAATGGGTGAACCATTCTTATCAAACCAGCGAAGCGATATATAACAATACGGATTTACGCTGGCCGTAAAACTGTCGGACTTGGTGCAGGCCGAAAACTGATAATACGTATTTGGCCTTACAGATACCGTTAGCTCCACGGTTGTTTGCTTGCTCTCTTTTGTCGGAAAAAAACGCAAAGAACTGGCGTTGTCAGGACCTTCGCCGGTTAATTTGACGTTATTGGAAGATACAGTTGCTGCGAATTCATTTATATCAATGGTTTTTTGAGAAATTATTACAGCTTTTGGATAAAAGTCATTTTCAAAGAGGCTGTCAACTTGTGCAGTATCTGCAAATGATAAGGATATACCCAACAGCAGCATCGCTGCCAATTTATACCAGAATACCTTCATATTCACCTTTCTTGTGATAGGTATGCAAACCAATGGCAAATAAGTGCCAACCATCTATGTTTTATATTATCTTTGGATTTAAAAGTCAAGCCCTAAATGGGTAAATTTATTTTTTATAGGCTTGATTTCACTAAAATATAGCCTAAAACAGGGCAAAAAACCATTTTTTGCCTTTTAAATAAAATTTTTAAGCATATTTTTGCAGAAAAAACAACAATTGTTGTATTCGACTTAACTCATTTATAATAAATATGTTATGTGATTAGGAATTGCGTTTTTAATGGCGATTATTTGTAGGTTTTCAATTTTGGTATTGACAAGTGGTATGTTGGTAGGTAGACTTGCAGCCATACCAAGATGTTTTTAGAAAAGGTTGTATATGCCTCCGGTAATTTATGATGCGATAGTTCAGAAGCTGGAAGTCAGACGTGGCGGTATCAAAGAACCGTTGCGTTTGCCCGTAGAACGCGATTTGGCTAAAGACTTAAATGTCGGGCGCGATACCATACGCAGGGCTTTGGCTGAACTTGAAAGAAGCGGAGCAGTGATACGCAGAAGAGGCAAAGGCACATACCTGCAGCCAATCAGATATACGCCCAGAGGCAGTCTTAAAGGGACAACCGTAGGTTTTATTCCACCATGGTGGGCAGATTCAACAAGTGCATGGTTCACTTCCAATGTTTTTGAAGGTGTTGCCAGATGGGCTGATGAGCATAAATGCCGTATCAGCGTACTCCACGCAGACAGGCATTCGCACGATGCTCAGCTCTGGATGGCACGCGCCGCGGAAAATGAATTGGCAGGCGTTATATGGGTGCATCCGGAAACAGAACAACTGCCGGTTATTGAACATACCGCTTGTTATTTGCCGAGTGTTGTTTTAGGGCGAAGTTATCTTGGCAGAGGATTCCATCACGTAATGCCTGATTATAATAAGGTGGTCAGCCTTATAGATTCTCATCTTGTAAGCAAAGGGCATAAGGATTATACCGTAATTGGCACAGGCATACTTGCCGCATACAGCCAGAACTGGTTGAGTGCGCTAGAACGTGCTTTTGAACGGAGAGACGCAATTTTTGACCCGAAGCAGCATTATCTTGATATCAAACCATTTGCCCGTGAAAAGCTCGCTAAACTGTTGATGGAATTTTATGAGCCGGTTCACCCGGAGGTCAGTGCTTATGTTCTTACGTCTTCAAGCTACTTATTGCCTTTGATAGCCGATGCGGAGTTCAGAGCCAAACTTGAGAAAAATTTATCTATAGTCACGTTTGATTACGGCATTTATCCGGTTGAAACTTATTGGCCGGGACATTCTATTGCACATGTAGCCTGTAATTGGCCGCAGGTCGGACGAAAAGCGATGGATGTGCTGGAACAGCTTTATTTAGGCCTGGATATGCCGGAGGTAATGTTTGAACCCGTCGAATTTAAAGAAGGTTCGACCATTCACAGTAAAGCGTAGAAGGTGTAGAAGAATCTGAAACACATTTTAAACATAGGAAGAAAGATGAAAAACATTAATTGCATCAGAAAATTAACAGTAATCGCATTATTCTTATTTTCCTCGTTTTCCACAGGTTTTGCACTCAACAGTATCACTATTCAGGATGGGCTTACCGTTGATTCCGGCACCTACGGCGGCACTGAATCGACCTGGCTCAGCAAAGCAAATCCCAACACAAATTATGGCTTCAATGGCGTCTGCCGTGTCGGATACCAAACCGGCGGAACTGATGTCTATCGAACTCTGATTCGATTCGGACAGCTCTCTATGATTGAAGATGTTAATCTTGGTATCAATCCTGAAGGCATAATATCAGCACAGTTAATACTCACAACGGACGCTTCATTTGAAGGCGCAGGCACATGCGAACTGCGAGTGCTCGGCGGCACAGATGAAGACTGGGCGCAAATGTATTCGACATGGAATACAAAAAGAACTGACCTCGTGCCGACGTTAAGCTGGGCAGGCGGAGTCGGATTCGGTACTAATTTCGGAGCTGTTATTGATTCTGCCAACTGGACAGGCAGCGGCCCGACAAATACTCAAATCGAATTCAATCTTACAGGCGAAGCTCTTGATGCTGTAAAGGCATGGATTAGCGGTTCAGATACAAGCAAAACGCTTGCCCTTAAGGCATCGTCTGAAAGCGGCACCGGCAATAACTACCTTGATTTTTACAGCGAGCAAAATGCGGTAAACAGCATGTATAAACCCAAATTAATCATATATTATGTACCTGTCAGAACAACAAACGTTCAGGAAGGATTGACAATAAATGGTTCAGTATACGGCTCTGCCGGCGGTACAGAATCGGCATGGATGAGTTCTTTAAATGCAAATACAACATATGGAATGAATGGAATTTGCAGAGTCGGCAACCAATATGATTCATATTGGGAGTTGGATAATTCCTTTCGTTCGATAATTCGTTTCGGTGAATTATCGCCATGGGCCGGCGTAGAAAGCTACGAAGATCTTGGTTTTCCGGTTGGAGCTATTCTAAATGCCAAACTTGTTATGACAACAAGTGTTGATTTCGAAGGCAGCGGCATCTGCGAATTACACCTTGTAAATGACAATGATATCGACTGGACAGAAATGTATTGCACATGGAACAAGAAGCGGACTGATTATGTTCCGATGCTTGCGTGGGCCGGCGGCCCAGGTCTGGGAACGAATTATGGTGGTGTCATTGATACATTCGCATGGGACATAAATACTCCTCGCTATATTCCGGGCGACCCGAACAGCGCAAATAGAGTTGAATTCGACATCTCTGAGAGTTCCGCTATGCAGACGGTTAAAGACTGGATAACGGGCGATGATACCAGCGGAACTTTTATGCTCAAGGCGCAGATTGAAGCGACTATGGGAATGAATTATTTGGACTTCTTCAGTGAAGATGCCAACCCCGCAAATTATCCGAGTACGGTTAAACCAATCCTTAGAATAAATTATATTCCAACGAATAAAATAGCGATACAGAACGGACTTGACGTAGACGGCCAAATTTATGACGGCACTGAATCTGTCTGGATACGTGATGATATGCCTAACAATAATTTCGGTGTCAACGGAATATGCAGAGTAGGTTATCAATATCCTATTGGTAGTTATAATTCGACCTTCCGTACTTTGATTCGTTTTGGGCAGCTTTCGCACTGGGCAAATGTGGATTTAGGCATTGACCCTAACGACATTGTTGCCGCAAGGCTGGTTATGACAACAGCTACAGGCTTTATCGGCGACGATGTGTGTGAGTTGAGAATAGTTGATTCCGATGACGAAAACTGGACGGAAATGTACTGCACATGGAACAAAAAGAGATTTGAATGTCCGGGCGAATCTGACCTTGACTGGATTGGTGGCCCAGGGCTTGCGGGTAGCTATGGTGCTGTGTTGGACGCAAAAATTTACAAAAGCAGCCAGACCGATACACAAAAAATCTTTGATCTCGAAGATGCAGCTTTGGATGTTGTCAAAGGCTGGATAACTGGTGCAAATACCAGTGGTACATTTATGCTCAAGGCGACAAGAGAAACAGGCGACCCGAACACAAGAAACTGGTGTGATTTCTATAGCGAACAAACTTCTTATGGCGATTCTCTCAAACCAAAACTTGAAATCTTTTATATCGCAGATGAGATAGCAACCTGCAATGACGCAAAACAGGCCGGTTTTATGTTGAAAGCGGATATTAATGAAGACTGCATCGTAGATTTTAAAGATTTGGATGCGATGGTTGAAAGATGGATTTGGTGTAATAATCCGCAAGACCCTGAATGTCAAAGTTAGTTTTTGCCGAACGGCGGCAAAAACAAAAGTATAGATTTTATTATGGAGGTAAAGAAAAATGTTAAGAAGCATGATTTGTGTAGTAGTGTTAGTAATGTTTGCAGTAACTGCTGGTGCAGCTATTCAAACATTGCAAGTACAGACTGGTTTAAATGTAGGTGGTTCAACCTATTCCGGCACAGAGTCTTTCTGGATGCGCAGCGGTGATGGAATCGGCGTCAATAATTCCATGCTCCGTTGCGGCTATCAGAACTGGGGCGACGGTGTTATTGACACCGAACGAAGCCTCATTCGCTTTGATGCATTGTCGCACTGGGCAGGTGTTGACCTTGGTTTCACGGCCAGCCAAATTGTCGGAGCAAGATTGACCATTGTAACACGTAGCGGTTTTGCAGGTTCCGGAGTTGCTGAACTTCGTGTTCTTGGCGACAGCGATGAGGAATGGACTGAATCGCACAGCACCTGGCTTTTAAGACGTAATGATACTGTTCCCACGCAGCAATGGGCTGGCGGTACAGGAGCGGGATCCAATTATGGTTCAGTGGTTGACACCTTTGCCTGGCACCCCATAGGCGGAAATTCGATGGATAACTGGCCTATGGTCTTTGACATTGCTGGCGATGCGCTTAACGTCGTAAAGAATTGGGTCAGCGGCAACGATACTACCGACTCGTTTATGCTCAAAGCTCAAACAGAAACAGGTACAATCGATAATTATCTGGATATGCGCAGTGAGACCGACGGTACTATCAGCTATCGTCCTATGCTGGAGATCGATTATGACCTGACGATTATTCCTGAACCGGCTACGATGATTATTTTAGCTTTAGGCGGCTTATTGATCCGTCGCAAATAATTTTAAAGTAAATTTATCAGGGGCCTCGTCTTTGGTGGCGAGGCCCATTAATAAAAAAATCAGCCAGTTAGAGGTATTTAGAATGATTAAGCTGACGAGCATTTGGTTAACGTTAATAAGTGTATTTCTAATGGTCTCTGCGGATACCGCCTTCTCAACTTTAGACCTTGGCCATCAGACTCTGCGGGAAAAGGGCATTCAAATATCCGCTACAGTATATAGTGCTACTGGGGAATATGCCTTTGACCAGAATAGATGGGAAGAATCCAATTTTACAACTGTGGATTGGGGACAGGCACGCAGTGCTATTCTGATAACAGAAAGCAAGCAAATACTTTGGAAGCTGCAGGGTAATGATGTCAACGAGCTTACGCCTGACCTAGGCATTGTTCCGGGTGAAGATGGTCCTTATCAATATAGAGTCTGGTACGAAATTGGACATGAACCGGACATTACGGTCAATTTTTCGCCGAGCGTTGTTGATATTGCCGTGCTGAACGATTTGGCTGCTAAATTTGCCGCGACACGTGCCGCTTATCCGGGCGTACCTGTAACTACTACGATTATGGGTGGGCCGGGTTACAGCCAGGATTATGCCGATAGTGCCCTCGAAGCTTTCGTTGATACCGTCCAGCCGGATATGCTTGTTTATGATGATTATCCTTTCTACGCGGGCAGTCCTCCAGAACCTCATGATGCTCATCATTTTCCGCGTCTGGCACAATTCCGTCAAATTGCATTGGCTAACGGAATACCTTATGGCACATATCTCCAGACATTTATTGGTGCAGACGACCTCCGCATTCCAAGTGAATCGGATGCCAGATTCGATCAGTTCACCTCGCTCGTATATGGCTATAAAATGTTAGACAGTTTCATCTATGATGGATGGGGAGCGAGCGCGCCTGCGCCAGTGCTTTTCTCGGATTCTCGCGGCACTGCTCATCCTACAACGCTTTTCTATCAGATTGCCCAAAGCAATCAGGAAGTAAGAAATATCGGAAGCTCGCTTGTTTATCTCCAAAGTTATGATGTTCGTTTTGTAACTTCAGGCGCCGTCCCCTCAAGAAATGTTGCGTGGCTGGCAGGAGCGTCCGACCCGTATATCACAGGCATTGCCGTTACAAGCGCAAACCCCGCCGAAGTTGTAGTCGGTTATTTCCATCCTATGCTCGAAGAAGATGACGGTCCGAGCTATTCAAACCAGATATATTTTATGGTTACAAACGGCAAGCATAGTTACAACTTAAATGCTATTGATGCTCAGCAGGCAATACAAATCGATTTCAATTTCGCCTCAAGCGGAATACAAAACATTCAAAGACTAAATCGTCAAACCGGACTTGTCGAACTTATCTCAACCCAGGAACAATGCGACGACCTTGCCTATGTTTCGACAGGCTCGAATACTTACAGGTTGACGCTCACGCTGCCGGGCGGAACAGGCGACCTGTTCAAATTTTCCACAGGAGCGTTTTTTGTCAACGGCCTGCAGTGCGCCCAATCGTCGGAAAGGATTCCAGGCGACATAAACAACGATTGTTATGTCAATCTCCAGGATTTCGCCGAATTCGCCAAAGTATGGCTCTTGTGCAATGACCCTGAAATCTCAAATTGCACGATTGATTGCAGCGACCCTGCAAACGACGAGTATTGCAAGTAGATATACACCTGTTATTTTAGGAGGCTGAACTGCTCTCTTCATGGGGGCAGTTCACCTCTCTGTTTTTATGCAAGTTTTGTAGGATGGACTTTCCTGTCTGGCGTAGCTTTAGCGACGGCGGAAGCCCATGCGGTCGTTTGCCTGCGTTTGGCTAAAGTGCTGCAAATTCTTTTATTCAAGGTAATGGATGCATTGGATTGATTGGTCTATATTAGTTGGCTTTTGTCTGTTTTTAGCGGTTGTCTCGATATACACTAAACGCCATTCAAAAAGTGTTTCTGATTTCCTTGTTGCCAACAGATGCGCAGGCCGCTACTTGCTCACAATCTCGCAGGAAATGATGGGGCTTGGAGCTATATCTTTTATCGCAATGTTTCAAATGTTTTATCATTCGGGGTTCTGCGCTTCCTGGTGGTGGATTTTAAAGTCGCCTATTTTTCTTGTGATTACCATTTCAGGATGGGTTATTTATCGCTATCGTGAAACACGCACAATGACAATGGCGCAATTTTTTGAAATAAGATACAGCAGAAAATTCAGAGTATTTGCGGGAATTGTTGCGTGGTGTACAGGAATTCTGAATATGGGAATTTTCCCCGCAATATCCGCAAATTTCTTTATGCATTATTGCGGCCTGCCGGAAACGTATTCTATTGCGCAAATTCACCTCTCGACGTTTATGACGATTATCGTAGTAGAGCTTTCAATTGCGCTTGCATTCATATTTCTTGGCGGAATGATTGTCATACTCGTAACTGAATTTTTCCAGGGGATCTTCTGCCTGCTCGTTTTTGTGGTTATACTCATTTCGCTGCTGATAGTCTTTGATTGGCAGGTGATCTCTGAATCGCTTCTCAAAGCCCCGGAAAATGCATCCCTGATAAATCCCTATAAAACCGCCGATGCTGAAGGATTTAATTTCAGCTTCTTTATGATGCAGATTTTTGTCGGAGTCTATGCCTATATGGCTTGGCAGGGTG
>Ga0209417_1002923_pt1 | contig 24391 bp, 20 predicted proteins | sample RifGroF2_FD_184002 | JGI IMG/M metagenome (GOLD analysis project Ga0209417, IMG submission 184002) | Groundwater microbial communities from Rifle, Colorado, USA - Groundwater F2 (SPAdes) (version 2) | ecosystem: Environmental > Aquatic > Deep subsurface > Groundwater | place: Rifle, Colorado... | reverse complement strand
TATTATCTTTTAAGAAATTCCCGGTGAAATACGTCGGGGCCGGGCCGGTAAAAATGACCGGCACTTCTTTTTTCGCCTCCCGAATCATATCCAGGGCCAGGAGGTCAGCGCGCAGGGAAAGGTTTACCGAATGAAAGACATACGCGTCACTATCGTCGGATAACAGGAATTTCTTAAATCTATTTATCCGCCAGCCTTCATTAGCCATATCAAGGCAGCTCACCGCGAAGCCGTTGTTTTCCAGAAAGGCCGCGCTGGTCAAAGAAAATACATTAGGCATGGGATACAAACTATACGTGCATCCGAATACCCGCTCAATATTTCTGACCCCTCCCCGCCTCCCCTTGGTAAGGGGAGGATTTATTTTCCCGGAAAAATCCGGCGGATCAATAAAGGTTATCTTCATCGCTTGACTCAATTATCTTTTGGCAAGCCGCCATCATACTGCCGGATACATTATCAATGTCATAATATTCTTCTACCAGCCTTCTGCCGTTCAACGCGAATTCATTACGCAAAACAGGATTCTCAAGAAGCAATTTCATTCCCTGATAGAGGTCTTCAGGCCGCGTATTGATTACAATTCCGGCGTTATTGCGTTCAATCTCACGGTAAATGCCGACCTTATTTGATATAACCACCGCGAGGCCGCACGCCATAGCCTCTACCGCGGTCATGGCGAAATTTTCCGAATACGACGGTAAAACAAAAATATCACTGCCGGTATACGCCTCTATTTTATCTTTACCCGTAAGTATTCCGGTAAAAGTTATTTGAGCGGAGCCTCCATTATTATTTAATCCGTTCTCCGCGTAACTCATCCCGGCCTTCCTAATCCAAGACTTGATCCTTTTACCGTATCCCCGCTCATCGCCTCCAACAATAAGCAAATGCGCCTCAGGCATATTCTTTAATAACATTTTATAGGCTTTTATCAAAATATCTAATCCTTTTTTCCAATTGAGCCGGCCCAGAAAAAGGATTATTTTCTTATCCTTAAGGTGAGGATACCGAATTCTCAGTTTTTCCTTATCCGCTGAATCGCGGAATTCGGATAGTTCTATCCCGTTAGGAACAATAACCGCGGAATTAATTAAACCGAGGAACGAATGCGTTTTTTCCTCCTCATCTTTGCTGGTATAATGAATAGCCGATGCCCCTTCTAAATCCCGCCTTAAAATTAACCAGTAATACAGCCATTTTTTCCAGGCCTTACTTGAAAATGTCTCAGGATACAACATCCCCCGGGGTGTAATGATATAAGGCTTTTTATACTTGCGGCAATAATAAGCGGCGATAGCCGCCGGGTAGCTCCACACAGTCGCGATATAAACCAGATCAAAGGATTTTATATTTTGTTTTAAAGCGTAAGAGAGCGGACGGGAAAATTGCCAGCCCAGCCCGGCAATAAGACTGGATAAATTTCTAAAAGAAAAATAGGTAACCCTGACTCCATCAACATCAACTTCCTGATTTACCGGAACCTTATCGGCTAAATCAACATTGGTGGTATAGACACTTACCTCAGCCCCTCTTTTCACCATGGCCTTATTTAAGTAATGCAAAGAGAGTGCCGGCCCTCCGCGCTTAAACGCCGGCCAATAATAAGGATTTACAATAAGTAATTTCATTTATCTGAACCTTGACATGACCCATTTGGTCACCATCCCCAACAACCCATCACTTTATCTGTCTAGAAAGAATCTCTTAAGCCAGAGCATAAGAATAAATAAAGACCATACCTTAGCCCCGGCCCGAAAATTGATTCTTTCGGGAACAAAGGCCAGTCTTTCTTTAATAACCGCGGTATTGAACCACTCCGCCAAGAGCGGCTCGGCATCTTTATAGAGGCCCGCCAGATAGTGCTGAAATTCCTGATTAAATATATTAACCGGATTTCCGGCAAATCCTTTTTTTGCCTGAAAGACCACCTCCGGGGGCAGGATTCCCGATAATGATTTTTTAAAGATGTACTTGCCCTGAGCGTGCCGGTATTTAAACTTATCCGGAAGGCGAAGCGCGTATTCCACAAACTGATAGTCCAGATACGGCAGCCTGGCCTCAACGGAATTAGCCATAGTCATTTTATCCGCGCGCATTAAGAGCAACTCCGGCAGGCGCAGCTTCAGGTCCAAATAAATCATTTTGTCCAGCAGGCTGGCCTGAGGAAATTTATTCAGTAAATCCCGGTGAACCCCGGACACATAATCGCCGGAAGACTCTAAACCCGGGAGATTGGCTGATTCATTAAACATGCCCTCTTTTTCTTCTTCGCTAAATAGATAAGAGCTTCCCAGAAATATTTCCTTATTCTTAGCGGCCTGCCCAATAGAATAATGCAGAGAGTTTCCCTGAATTGATTTCAAGATATGGAAAAGGGAATTCTTGATAAAATACGGCAGAGGCGAAAAAAACTTCTCCAGCTTTAACATCGCCGCGTAACCCGGGTATCCGCAGAATAATTCGTCATTACCTTCGCCCACCTGAATAACCGGCACGCCTTTCTCCCGGGCGAGTTTCGCCAGGTAGAAATTCGGTATGCAGGCATAATCGCCCAGCGGCTCATCCGTATAATAAGCCAGGCCGTCAAATACCCGGCGAAAATCCTCAAGCTTAATGCCCAGAGAATAGTGTTCAGAATGGAATTCCCGGGAAACCAATTCCGCGAAATTAGATTCGTCATAAGCGAAAGATTCCTTGACGGCAACATTAAAGGTTTTAACCGGCTCTTTCATCATCCGGCTCATAAAGGCGACGTTCGCGCTGGAGTCAACCCCCCCGCTTAAAAATACGCCCAAAGGCACATCGCTCATCATTCTCTTAGCGATGGCTTCCCGGACCTTAACCCGGATGCTCTCAACAGCTTCTTCCTCGGAACAACGTATCTTGCCTTTAGGTATGGCATCCCAGTATTGTTTCTTAATTATGCCTGCGCCTGCGGTTACAGACATATAATGTCCAGCCTCCAGTTTAAATATATCCTTAAAAAGGGTCCGCGGAGCCGGACTTACCGAGAAGGAAAGGTAATTTGATAACGCCTGGGCATCCACCTGTTTTCTTATAGCCGGATGCAAAAGAATAGCCTTTATCTCTGAACCAAAAATAAAATTCCTGTTGGAGGCATAATAATAAAAAGGCTTTATCCCTAAGCGGTCCCGGGCGGAAAAAACAGTTTTTCTGTTGGCGTCCCAGATAGAAAAAGCAAACTCTCCGTCAAGATATTCCAGGCAGCCGACTCCCTTTTCCTCATAAAGGTGGATAATAGTCTCAGTATCGGTTTGAGACTTGTAGAGATGGCTTTTTTTCCGCAGCTCCTCCCGCAAGGCCAAATGATTATAAATCTCCCCGTTATAGGTAATCCAGACAGTGCCGTCCTCATTGCTCATCGGCTGCCTGCCGCGTTCGGATAAGTCAATAATGCTTAAGCGCCTATGGCCAAAGCCGATATTGCCCCAGACGCAGACCCCTTCGTCATCCGGGCCGCGGTGGGAAAGCGCGCGGGTCATCTGAGTAAGCAAATCCTGGCAGACAGGTTCAGAGTTTAGATTAAAGATTCCGGCTATTCCGCACATCTTTTGCTTTCGTTTACCCCGCTATAAAGACTCGCCATGTATAAGATGTTTTTGTGACGGGGTGAATCCTAACAGCTCTCTTCTGGTAACAATATATTTATTTTCATCTATGGGTTCTAACAAATAATTAAGCGAGGTCAAGAACGCGCAGCACTGAGCATGTATGTCCACCCCATGGGTGGACAAGAAAATAACCGGCCGCGAATCAGAGAGTATCTTTTTCGCTCCGAAAAAAACCTGCAGTTCCGCTCCCTCAACGTCTATCTTCATATATTCGGGAGGAGGAATTCTCCCGCTTGAGACAAGATTGTCCAGGCTGACTGTTTTGATTTTCCGCCCCGCTTCCGCGGACAAGCGGCCGGTAAGGCCGACAGTGTATTCCTGGTCCTCCTCAAGAAAAGCGGTTCCGTCTTCTTCGGCCACAGCCGCTTCAATAACGGTTACATTATTACAATGATTAATTTCTAAATGTTTTCTTAAATAGAGGGCATTTCGGGGGGAGGGTTCAAAGGCGAATACTTTGCCTGCCGGGCCAACCAATGAAGAAACCAGCAGGGTATGAAAACCGGCGTGCGCGCCGATGTCATATACCACTGCCCCCTTCCTGATTATTCGGGAAAAAAGAATCTGCTTTTCATATTCATAAGTGCCCAGCCAGAAGGCAGAAAGGGCTGACCCGATTATCCACTTTTTGCCTTTTAATTTACCCAACAGAACAGGGACTATCGTATTTTTAGGTATTAATTTAAGAAAAAAGTATAAAATTTCGCGTATCGTAAATATTACACGCGATTCCGAATTACGTAAGGCTATAATCGCTGATATTACGGTATTCATACTTCTCTTACTGCCTGGATAAAACCCCGGGCACATTCAACAGGGGAATAATTTTTTATTATATCAAATGATTTCTGTCCCATCACTAATCTCTTCCGCTCATCGCTTAAGATATCGCTGATATAGCCGGATAGCTGATGGACATTCCCCTTATTGAAAATATATCCATTTTTTCCCGGTTGGATCAAATCATAGGCTGCCCCCGCCACATCGGAAGAGATAACGGGCAGTTGAGCGGACATCGCCTCATTTAAAACCAGTCCCCAGGGGTCGCTGTGGGTCGGCAGGACAAGACAATCGCTTATCGCGTAATAGGCGGGCAGCTCTTCCTGATGGATGAATCCCGTGAAGAATACATTCCTCATATCATTTGTCCGGCAATAGCCCCGGTATTCTTTTTCCCGCTCTCCGCTGCCCACCAGCAATAATCCCCATTCAGGATGTTTCCCGGAAATCATCTGAAAGGCCTTGAGCAGGTCCGAAACTCCCTTCTGCTCAATCAGCCGGCCCACATAGAGGATAAGCTTTCCGGGATATCCCTTGGATTGCTTGAATGTTGCTCTAGTCTGCCTGTATCTGCCGCAAGATTGGATAAAATAATCATTATCCACGGCATTGGGGGCCGTGAAGATTTTCTCTTCCCTGGCCCCCAGTGAAAGCAGGTATTCAAAAGAGGCCCTGCCCGGGACTATATAGCCGGCGCAATTTCTGACAAACCAGCGCTTATAGGCCTCTTTTAAGGGATGGCGGTAACGATAGTCATATTTATTGCTTTCGCACCAGAGAATAATCCGCTTTTTAAAAATATGAGCGTAAAGCATTGCCAAAAGATAACTCGGATGCTGGTAACCTCCGGTAATGATAATCCCGGGAGAATGCCTCATAAGTTCATAAAAAATAGTCGGATTTAAAAAATAAGGCGAGCCGTAACTACCCTGTTGAAATAGGATGCTCGGCAATACCTTATAATAGAAATCAATCTTCTCCCGGTAGATCTTCCACTGCCTGCGCTTCTCTGTTTTCCCTAAGAAAAAAAACCGGAATTTCCCGGGCGCGCTTCGGTCTATTTCGTTAAAAACCGGTATCCGGTAGGGAGAGATAATTTCAGTTAAAAGGGCAATCCTTGCCTGCATATTTTAAGTTCAACTTAACAATAATTTGTTATATATCTCCAGGGTTTGACGGGCCGTTCCTTCCCAGGTGAAAGATTTCGCCTGCTCCAAGCTCCTGCGGCGCATTGCCTCCCTTAGCCCTCTATCCGTAAGCAGGCGCGATATCGCGTCTGCCCAGCCCTCAACATCCCTAGGATTTACAAGAATGCCGGCGTCGCCGATAATTTCAGGCAAAGAGGTAACATTAGAGGCGATTACCGGCACTCCGCAGGCAAGGGCCTCGGCAACCTGGAACCCGAATCCTTCATAAAGCGACGGGTCAACATATAAATCTGCCGCCTGGTATAAAGCCACCAATTCTCCCGTCTGATTTTCTGAAAAATATCCGGCAAATAGCACCCTGTCTTCCAGGCTTAATTCCCCGATTAACCTCTTAAACCCTGAGCTTTCAGGATCAACATTCCCGGCGATTATGAGTTTCTGGGTAATTTTCAGCTCCCGGCACGCCTTCCCAAACGCGCGGATAACCACCGCGGTATTATCCCTGGGGTCAGTGGAGGAAATATGCAGGATATAACCGGAGTCGGCATTGTATTTTCGCCTAGTATCATTCAAGGCCATATCATCCCCGGGGGGGCGGAAACAAACGCTTACTCCGGGATATAAAACCTGTATTTTATTTCCCTCCATAGCGTATTTTCTTATAAGATCGGTTTTAGTGCTCTGAGAGCTAGCCATAATTACGGCTGCCTTCCTCAGGCTATGAGGAAAGAAAATTTTATTATATTTATAGCTTATCTTTGAGTATAAGGAATTACATCCGGAGCCCGACAATAAATCTATCCGGTAGTCAGGTATCTCAAAGATAAATAACGCGATTCTTGTTTTTGCCAAAATAGGCAAAGAATCCGATGTGGTATGATAGATGTCCAGTTTATATTCTTTGAGAATTCGCGGAAGTTGAAACTGGTCCCAGATTATATGGTTAAACAGGCCAATCCGGACATAATGAAAATTACCTTGCCGCGGCAGCTCAGGAAGGATATTTTTTTTATTGAGAAAAACATAATAACTATTTCGCTTATCTAATTTGGCCAGGCCCTTAATCAGGTTATGCTGGTAGCGGGACACCCCTTTCCCTGTAACCGAAAGACTCGTCGCGTCTATGCCTATGGCCGCCATTATCTTCGATTCACCGTAAGCTCACCGTATATCTGAAAAGTCTCATCCAACATCCGCGGCAACCCGAAGCGCTGTTTTACGAACTCATGGCCGTTTTCTGCCAGGCGCCCTGAGATCCCGGGGTTACCCAGGTGATATATAATCGCCTCGGCTAACTTTTCCGGGTTCTCCGAAGGAACTAAAGTACCGGTCTTTCCTTCAATGACAATCTCCGGAGAGCCGCCCACCGACGCGGCAATTACGGCTTTCCTGGCCAACATCGCCTCCAGGATTACCACCGGCAGGCCTTCCGTAAATACTGAAGGCAGGACAAACAAATCAAACGCGGCCATCAAATCCATGATATCCGCGCGGTATCCGGTAAAAATAACCTTCCCCTTTAAACCCAACTCATTAGCCATTGCCTCCAATTCCCTCCGGTATTCCCCTTTCTTCCAGAGGTCCTCGCCGACAATCATAAATACAGCCTCCGGAAACCTTTCCAGGACATAAGGCGCGGCCTTAATAAGGATATGCTGGCCCTTATCATTACCCAGGCGGCCCACCTCCCCGACAACCCGCTGATTTTCCTTTAAGCCGAACTCAGCGCGGATTTTATCCCGGCCCTCACTGCCGGTGGCCTTATCCGGGTTTATGCCGTTATAAATCACCGTTACCTTCTCTCGCGGTGAGCCTTGCTTAACGATCTCCTCCTTCACAAACCCGGAGACAGCGATAATCCGCGCGCAGAAAAACCTGGCCGTGAAACGAAGGAGCAAATACTGAATCATCCCAACAACAGGAGACCGGTTTATAAATTCCTGATTATGGGTATGATTGATCACCGGGGTCGCGGCTATCCAGCCGCTCAGGCGGCTTAAGACCGTCCCGGGCAAAGGGGTATGGGAATGCACCAGCCCGATACCCTCCTTTTTAATTATACCGGCCAGCCTAAGGGCGCTATCCAGCCTGAATGTCCGGCGGGTATCAATATTATAAACCATAACGCCCTTCTCCCTTAAGAGCCGGGTAAACCTGCCTTCGGTGGGCGAATTTACCACCGCGGCGCATCCCCTCCTTATGGCCTCTTCAATGATCCTTAAGGCGATTATGTTGCCGCCGGTAATTTCGCCGTCAATGACCGGGTAAAGAATTTTTAATCTCATCCTGATTTTAGACTCATACGGAAAAAGGCTTGCAGCCCATTAAAAAAATATCGGCGCCAAATAAGTCGTCAAATAAGCTTGCCCGATCATTAAAATAAACCTGGCGGCTCAATGTCCGGAAAAATCTTTTGAAGAAATTGGTGGAGGCGAAAACAAAAATATACCGGAAGAAGTCGGTAATAAAGGCCGAGCCGCCGATTTCAACATTCTCTAAGCCGATTCGCCCGGCTAATTCCAACAATTCGCTTCGGCTAAACGCCCTTTCATATCCTAAAGGCCATTTGTTTATTTTATGCAGAAAGAAATTAAGAATCTCATGCGGGAAAAACAGGCGATTAGGCACGCTGATAATAACAAGCCCTCCGGGCCTGACTAAATCAAAATGGGCTTTGGCAATAAGAAACCTTTTCTCACCCTCAAAATGCTCCACCGTTCCGAAGGACATTGCCAGGTCAAATTCCTGCCGCGGGCTGGAGGGGACATCTAAGGCATCCCGGAGCAAAAACGCGGCCTTGACCCCTTCCCGGCTAAAGTTTCTTTCAGCCAGCGAAAGCGCCTCTTGGCTATAATCCATCAACGTTACCTCAGCCCCCTGATGAGCGAGAATGAAACTATAAACGCCTAAGCCGGAACCGACCTCTACTGTTTTTATCCCGTGCGATGAGCCAAGGTGTTTATTTAGGTAAACCAATATCTTCCTCCCCCTCACCCCTTTGATTTCCCTCCGGACCCAAAATGGAAAATCATTCTCAGAGCTTGTGTCTCCCCAAATTTTGTTCCAGACATCGGGATTGTTCATATTACTTCCCGCAGACGCCGATTAATTCCGTTGAGCGGTTTAAATCCTCCTTGCTGATAATAAAATCTTCCACACCGACCTCGTCCCAGGAACGAGTGGATACGCTATGGCATATCCCGCGCCTTAAGGCCCCGGACAACAACCCCCGTAAATGAAAAATATCTATTTTCTGAATCCAATAATGAACCGGCGACTGCCTCCTGCGCTGGCCGAATATCTCCACCCGGCTGAAATATTTCCCCAAGGTGTCATTAAAATCCTTCATTGAAAATTCCATATTATGATAGGGATTATCAGGCTTAATAACCGTTCTTTTGGCGTTGGGCGTGGAAATAATGAGTATCCCGTTTTCTTTTAACACCCGCTTAACCTGCGCTAAAAACTCCAGAGGCGCATCCAGATGCTCCAGCGTCTCAAAAGAACAGACTATGTCAAAATATCCGTCAGGAAAACTCAAGTTACAGACATCCATAGCATGGAAGTGGATATTTTCCTTCTGGTAATGTCCTTGGGCATAGATAACGGCCTCGGCGCTGATATCCACTCCGGTAACTTCCCGGGCAATAGAGGCAAGGCGCGCCGAACCATACCCCACCCCGCAGGCGGCATCCAGGACAACCTTTCCTTCGCAAAACCCCGCGGCAAACTCATAACGTTTTATATGCGAGGCCAGCGGCCCGCCGGATGTTTCCTGAGGAATGATCCGCTGCGGATAGCCATATCCTTTACCCCGGGCCGATGCCGCCTTGAGCTGCCGCAGCTTGTTTACTATACGGGGGAATAAGAGGGCAACCCAAAGATTAAGCCCCAGGCTTAACCGCGCCAAAACCGGAAGCTCTAATTTTAAGGCCAGGATAATATTCTGGCGGCTTTTCTGAATATCTCCACTGATATAGTAAGCCTTGGCCAAGTGCAGATAAAAATTATAACGCGCGCGCCTAATCCAATCAGAATCACCCAGCGAATCCAGGATAGCAAAGTGTTTCCGCGAGACCTTGATACGTCCCCGGGTAAACTCATCCTGCGTTGAATGCGCCGGATGTATCCTGATCCTGACTAAGGCTTCGGGAATTGTGCCTATTTTATATTCCAGCGCGAAACGCAGATAAATATCCCAATCCTCAAACGCCTCTATGTTAGAGTCAAAAAACCCTATCCTGGCGAAACAGGCCTTTCTGATCATAACTGCTGAGGTATACATCACGCACCACCGGCTCATCCCTTCATAGGTATATTCCAACCGCATCGCCTTATGGTAAGATTGAAGGTGTCTTTTTGTCTCTTTCCTTAAAGGCCGGCCGTATTCATCCATCAGCCCTGTAAAAGTATGCGCTAACGCCACATCGGGATGGGAATCCAGAAAGGCGGCCTGCCTTTTAAGCTTTCCCGCGAGCCAGGTATCGTCGTCGTCAAGAAAGGCGATATATTCCCCCCGGGCAAGCCTGATTCCGCTATTCCTTGCCGCGGACCTGCCTTTGTTTCTCTGGCATACATAATATATGGAAGAGGCATATTTCTTTAGCAAGCGGGGAGTATCATCGGTTGAGCCATCATCCACCACAATAATTTCAAGATCCTTAAAACCCTGCCTTAAGACGCTCTCAACAGCCCCACAGATAAACCGGCTACGATTGTAAGTAGTGATAATAACGCTTACCTTAGGCATTTTTCTTTTGGGAGGCCAGATAATTGAATATTTTCCTTAAGAAACTTATCCGGGCCGGATACCGGCGCAAAGACTTGGGCAAAACCTGAATTTTGTCCTGATTAATCTCTTCTCCCCGCCAGAGGAAGGTCTTATTTCCCGCCAGGACTAAGGTGCCGTCATAGAGCTGGAATAATCGAGTTTCGTATTTGTTGATTTTGCGGACTAACGCGGGGGAATTATCTTTTATCTTAAACAAAGGGTAATCCTTTTGTTTAACAAAAAAAGCGTTTACATCAAGCGCCGCCGCCAGCTCATAGCCTTTTTCCAGCCCAAGTTTAGTCAAGGAAAGTAAGGACGAACCCTGGCTTATTTTCATATCCCTGGGCTGGACAAATTCCACATCAGCAGGTATAGTGGGGTTAAACTCAATCATCACCACCTTTGGCGTATATCGCTTAAGCGAATTCCAAATATGATAATCATTACCGTCAACATCAACGCACAACAGGTCAAAATCCTTAGGGATGGGCGTTTCGGATAATACCCCATCCAGGGTATTATCCCCCGCGAAATTCATTATCTTATTAATACAAATTACCTTGTTATTATCCCTGTAGGTCCGGATTAATCTTTTATATAACTTCTTATTTGCTTCAATTGCTACGGCTGACCACCCTTTACTTACGATTAAATTCCAGATATTGCTGAAGGTTTTACCGTCTCCGGCTCCGAATTCGACGCACCACTTATGGCTTTGGCTATGGAAAGCCAAACCATGGCCTTCTGGCCTATCGGCATTTTCCATGATTTCAAATATTTTTTCGATAACCCCGTCTTCCCCGAATTGCGAAGTAACCTGCTTCCTATACCCCGACAGATAATCCGCCTCCTGAAAAGACAACCCGTTTTCATCCTGCCTATCAGCCATTTTTAAACCTCAAGATAGTCTTTTTTATTTCCATCGTTATCCTTTCATTAAGTATGCTGACGCGCCCCCTAAAGGTAATGGGAATTATTTCCACTCCGGCCTGACATCCGCCAAGCCACCAGGCCATTTCCGAAAATGTGCTTAAATATGATGCCTTTAAGCTTTTATTCCTGGCCAATAATAATAATTCTATGAGGGCGTCCTGAATGCCTTCCGGAGATTTTCTGTCCCCGGGAAATGTCCTTCTGGAATAGATTAAAGCTCTTCCGCCGTATCTTTTGTTTATCTGTTCCAGTATTTCCGGTGAATCGCAGACTACAAAAAAATTGCCCGTCTTTTCCTTGTTCATAACCTTATATAGGTTTTTGACATTAAAGAATACAGACCGCTTTTCGCCATGCCATGACCTTATGTTAACAGATATGGTGTTATCGTCAAACTTTTTGTAAAATTCATCAACCTTCTCGGTTATATGTTTCTTAGGGACGAGCCGCTTAAGATACCTCAGGATATCCGCTCTGGTGTTTAAGGGAATCCGGACATATTCAAAATCAATATTATTCCCTTCCTCAGAAACATACGCCCGGGAAAAATTACGCCCCACATTCTCCTGGGGTAAAGGCAGTAAACGCCAGGTATCGCAGATTTGATAGGCCTTGTCCTGGGATAATTTCAGAAACTCCTCTCGGTTTATTTCGGTAATCTGATTTTCAAACAAGTCGCTAAAGCAACAGCCGCAATCGCGATCAGGCTCCCAGAATAAAAGAAGCTTCCTGGAATACCTTTTCGCCAGCCGCTGCGCGGAAATGAGGCATTTTATCCGGTTGCATAATCCACCCCTGGCCAGGGCGATAATATATTCGTCCATTTCTTACCCGATAATTCTGCTTATTATCTTAGTTGTCCAGTTCACTGGCGCCTTAATGGTCAAGGCGATTTTATCCCGATAATACCTCAACCGGCGCGTGGAAAGTCCGTTAGGGACAAAGCTAATCCGGTCATTCCAGTAAGCGGCCGGATTATTATTAATTATCCTGCCGTATTTAAGGCAGTCTTCACGAAAGGCTGTTCCGGCAAAAGGCTGAGCATAAGATACCCACCCATTAAGGCACAGCTCTCTTGCTAATGCCAGAGTAGCCTTAAGCGAATCCTCGGTTTCCAGGATATTGCCGACCATGAACATAACATTTATTCGCAAACCGGATTTTTTGATGACCTCTATGGTCTTTCTTATCTGGGCCACAGTCTGATGTTTATTCATCGCCTGTAATACCTCATCGCATCCGGATTCCACACCCAGGCTTACCCCGCTAAAACCCGAAGCCTTCATCTCCTCATATAATTCCAGGTCATCAATTCCGGAATGGGTAAAACAGCCTATCGTGACCTTAAGCCCCCTCTTCCTTATTTCGCCGCAGATCTCCATAGCCCTGTTTTTTTTGATAGTGAAGACATCATCCCCGATAAAAAACCCCGCCACCCCAAATGACTTATTCATCATCTCCATCAGGTCGCAGATATAAGAAGCCGAATGATACCTTATTTTGTCCGGGCGGTATTTCCTGTCTAAGCAGAAACTGCAGGCATAAGGACAACCGCGGGAAGTCATTATAGTGAAATTGGATTTGTTCACATAAAGCCGTTTCATTAATTCTTCGTCCGGAAGCGGTATATCGTCCAGGCTTAAGAGTGGCCGCGGTTCATAAACCTTGGCCGCCGGGCCGTTCTGAAGAAAACTTAAAAGGCTTTGCTCGGCCTCTCCCTTAAACACGTAATCGCCAATCTTGAGCCCCTCATCGGGATAAATGCTGTAATGCAATCCTCCCAGTATAATATTTTTATTCATTTTTTTCAGATGCCCGCACAAAAAAGCCGCGTCTTGCGACTGGCAGGTCATCGCGCTTACGCCCACACAGGCAATATCCCTGCCTCTTATCTCCCGCGTAATCCTACGCAGGGAATATCCGCCCTCTTTCCTATCGGCAATTAACAGTTTATGGCCGTATTTTTTTAAATAAGAAGCGATACTTATAATTCCCCAAGGGACGCATCTAAAACCGTCATCCCGACCGTATGCCCTTATTAAATATATTTCTGGATTCATTTCCGGAATCTTGCCGATAGCCCTTTATAGACGCGCGTCTTCTTCAGCGCTTCTCTTATTTCATCAATTTTATACCTCGTCTTTGAATACACACCGGAAGAAGCGACACATTCCTTGATTTCGCGCAATAACATGTCAAATTCCACATTAATCTTTTCCTCAAAATCAAACGAATCCTCCCAGAAGAGGCACTGCGCGCGGTCCTCCGGCTTTATATGCCTGCCGTAACTGACCGGAAAATGATATTTCCAAAGGCTATGAATAAGGTGAGGCTTATGAAAAAATGAAATTTTATTATTTAAAATTTCTACTATCCAGCGGTGGTGGCTATAACCGGCATACCGCGCCGACTCCACGCCAAAACTAAGCTCGGCAAATTTAGAGGGAACTTCAATATAACCCTGTTTGCTTACCCTGCGAATCTCAGAGCATATAAAGACCGGATCCCTGACATCTTCAAGCGTATGAGAACAAATAGTAAAATCAATCTCCTTATCTTTAAACGGCAAAGGGCTTTTATCGCAGATATCCCTCTGGATCCAGGTTTGCTTTGAAAAATACTCCTTATCCCCGCCGACAGACCCGCCCCGGCCCCTGGTTTCATAAGGCATAAAATCAATCACCCAGTTAGCCCGGTTAAAAGGACAAAACCATCCTCCCGCATCCAGGATAGTCGCGTTTTCTTTAATTCGCGCCAATATTTTTAACTCGTTTTCCTTATCCATCTTTCTGACAAAGCAGGTTTACGCAACCCAAATTTCTGCTATAATCCGCTATATATTTGATATCCCGCGGTATTTTGCGGAATTTCACCCCTTTCCAGAGAACATAAACCCGCTTGAAATCCAATTCAACAAGCAGACAAAGCAATTCTTCCGCGGTTGTTCCGGAAGCCTCTAAAAGAAGCGGATTAAGTTCAATTATAATATTCAGGCCGCGATTTCTCTTAATTAAGCCGCGCATGCCTTCCAAAGCAAATCTCTCGTAACCCTCAATATCTATTTTCACCAGGTCCGCGGACGGCCAATTCTTCTCCGAGAAGAAACTATCCAGAGAAACCACCTCCACCTCAACTGTTTTATTTGTTCTTATCCCGGGCAAGCTGACAAGACTGCTGCCGGTGAGATTTCCCAAAGATAGAACCGCCGTCTTTTCCGTATTTCCTACTGCTGTTTTAAAAGGCTTCACGATTTTATGTAACCGGTTTGCCTCAATATTCTTCTTAAGCAGAGAAAAATACAAGGGATCCGGCTCAAAAGCGTATACCCTGCCGCCTTCGCCCACCATCTTTGCCCCAAGCAAGGTGTAGTATCCGATATTGGCGCCGACATCAACAATAGTCATTCCCGGCTTAACTACCCGCTTAAATACACGCTGCGTTCCAAGCTCATAATCAAAAACATACCCCACCCCAAAAGAGCCTCTTTCTTTTGATGTGCCCTGATACATAATCATTCCATGCGCCTCAATCGGTTCAGGAAGATTAAATTCCATGACTTTATAAAAGAAAGAATTAATTCTCTGCCCTATCGTTCTCTTTCCTACCCGTATCTTATTAAGGCCTATCTTAGACACAAACGGCGCGACCAAGCGATGCAAACCCAACGCCAATCTCCGCCAGCCTAAATCTAAAATCAAAGAATACGCCTTAGGCGGCTTATTGCTATTCATATTGTTATGCAAAAACATTTAATGTTTTATTATGTCCGCGAGCAGGGTTTTATATATATCCATGGTGTTATTTACCATACGATCCTGAGTGAATAATTCCGCGAAATGCTGTTTTCCCGCCTGCCCCATTTCCCTGGCCTCCTGGGGGTGGCCTAACATCCAAAGAATAGCCTCAGCCAGGGCCCGAGAGTCAGCTGGCGGCACGAGGATACCGGTTTTTCCATCCGCTACCGAACGGCGCATCCCTCCCACGGAAGCGGCTATAACCGGAACCCCCATTGCCTGAGCCTCAATCACCGCGAAGCAAAGCCCCTCAAACAAGGAGGGCATAACTAAGATTTCAAAAGCACTTAAAAGACGGGAGACGTCATCACGATAGCCGGTAAATATAAAATAACCTTCCAACCCTTTCTTCTTAACCAGCGTTTTAAGCTCTGGCTCTAACTCTCCCTGTCCTACAAAAAAGAATCTTACGGATTTATTCTCTTTAACAACTAATGAAGCGGCATCAATCAAATATCTTTGCCCCTTCTGCGGCGATAGACGGGCGATATTGGCGATTAAACGGCATTCTCCATCAAGAAAGAATTCATCATATACCTCTTTCTTGTTATGCTCCCGGTCAAATCTTCTGGAAGGAAGTCCATAATAAACAACCAAGCCGTCCTGGCGCGGAATTTTATCTTTCCTGACAGCGGTTTCCCGGTCATATTCCGAGGTAAAGATGAAATTAAGCCCGCAATACCTGAAAGCGATTAGTTCCCAAAGCCTGCCTTTAAGATTATATCTGCGGTTAAGTTCCGGCGTATGATGGGTCATTATCAATACAGCCGCGCCGCTCAGGCGCGCGGCAATAATCCCATCAAGACAGGGGTCGTTAAAATGGACGATATCCGGCCTCACCTCGCGGAAAAAGGAATAAAGGCGCCAAATCCGTAAGCAGCTATTTCCAGATAAAGAGTAGCGATACACCTTAACGCCTAATCCCTCCGCCTCTTTTACAAACGGATCCAGCGCGGGAGCCCGCGGACAGGCACACAGGACCTCAAAAATCTCCTTGTCTATGCCTTCCATAAGAAGCCGCAGATATTCCTCACAGGCCCCTATTGCCAAATTCTGCTGAAAATAAACAATGCGGATTTTAGGCATCTTTTTTTAGGATATGTCCTTTTGGATCTCCCGAAGCATGGCTTCAACCCTAAGAACCCCCTCTTCATCAAGTTCTTCCGGCGGAAGCCGCTCAATCGTAGTATGCCCGGTCATTTTATAAACGGACTCTATGGATTTTCTTAAGCCTGATAAACTCGCCGCCAAAAATAAATTCGCTCTTATCCTATGCGTCAGACGGCTGCTCTGAAACAGCTTAGAAAACCAGAACCTGGCCCGGGAAAAATCCCCCGCCGCCAGGGACATTCTTCCCAGGAGCGTGTAAAATATCGCGAGGCTGTTATCCCAATCCCTGGCCGCCCGGCGCAGGGCATCCGCCTTGACTAAAGGCCGGTAACTTGGCAGGCGCCTCAGCAGGTCTTCTATCATCGTCAAGGTCATCTTACATCCGTGCACCACGCTGGCATTGCCTCCGTAAAATCGCCAATAACCCAGGGTATACGGAACAAATGAAAATGTCCCCTCAAAAGCCAGCACAAAAATAGTAGGATAATCCACCGCGGTAATGCCGCCGGGGATTTTTTGAAAACCGCCTATCTTGGTAAGGGCGGATTTGCGGATTAAAACCGTAAGCGTAGAAATAAAAATTCCGTGCAGCATCCCCTCCAGGGCGGCGCCGGTCGGCCGGTTATAAAGCCACTCCGGATGTTCCCTCAAGGCTATTTCTAAGGTTTTTGACGGCATCTCTGAAATCAGCCTGCCATAACGATCAACGGAACTCGCCTTACCATAACAAAGGACGCTCTCGCTTTCTTCCGAGAGCATCTTAATTTGCTCAGGCAGTTTATGATCAGTCCAGAAGTCATCCCCTTCCAGGACCGCGATAAAATCCCCCCGGGCCAATCGGAGTAATTTATTATAACTATCCGCGATACGCTCAGGGCCCTGGTGTTTTTGCGAAAGATAATAGACGCGGGAATCCTTGCGTATTTTAATTTCCCGGCCCGCCCTATATTCAGGGCCGTCGTCAAGGACGATAAGTTCCCAGTCTTTAAAGGCCTGTCCGATGACAGACCGGATAGCCTCCGCGATAAACGGCGCGTGGTGGTCGGCGGTTAACATCAATACACTTACCGCGGGTGTAGTCGGCATGCTATTTTTCCTTACGGGCAAGCAGGCGCACTTCTTCACCGCGGTAATCTATAAAGAAATTTAATATTCTTTCCAACCAGCCAAACAACCTTCCGGTAAACGAAACGTATTCATCAAAGTCATATCGGCCCTTAATTTTAATCTGCCGGCTGGCCATAAAGGCGGAAGCGGCGGCCGCGCCTGAGGTATCGCAGCTGAGCAGGCGAAAACCCGCCCTTTTAACTGCCTCCCTTAGCGTATCAGGCCCCCAAAGATAAAGATGGCGCGGAGGGTCTAAGGCCAGCCAATCTTTTCTAAAAATAGCGTGCCCTAACCCTTGTATATTCGGCGTAGCGACACGAAGGTATCCGCCGCGAGCAAGGATCCGATAGCATTCTTTCAACAAATCCGGCGGATTATAAGCATGTTCAATCACATGGCTTATGGTAATCGCGTCAAAAGAGCCGTCAGGAAAATCCGCCTTGTCTAAGTCTCCCGTAAAAACAGGGACTTTATGAGCCTCCCTGGCAACGCGGGCGGCTTCGGGATCAATTTCCACGCCCTGGACTTTCCATCCCATTCTTCGCATAAAGGCCAAAAAATACCCGCTGCCGCATCCTACGTCTAAAAGCCTCCCTTCCCCTGACCAGGGAGGGAAGACATTTTCACAGTAAGCGGCCTTTCGAAGCAGGCCCGGTATTTCTCCCAGAAACCATCCCGCGAAAAACTTAAATTTATTATTGTCTTTTAAGGGAAGTCCGTAATGCGCGTGCAATATCCAGAGGCGAAGATTATCCCGCAGCTGCCTAAAAACAGCCTGTTTATTGTTTTGAGAAAATTGGTGAGTGTAATAATCCCGGTAACATTCTTGAATGTCTTCCTGGACAGGCCGCGGGCTAAGCCAGACAAAGGAACAATTCCGGCAGCGATAAAAATTGTATTCGCCTGGAGCGTTAAAAAGGCGGTCCCGGACCGACTCATAAAGGATTGCTCCTGTTCCACAACAAAGCAGGCATTTTTCTACGGGTTCTACGCGCATTTAAAATGCATCCGGTCCCTGTCATCAAGGGCATATAACCAGACGACATAAACATACAGGCCAAGGCTAAAAAGGATCAGCGCGCCCTGAATCAGGAGACGCTGAGTGGAAAATTTTATTCCCAGCATAAAGAGCGTAAAAGCCGCGCCCAAAAGAAAACCCCATTTTATTTCATTACAAAAATGCCTTCTTATCCGCAAACCAATTCTTCTTCTTATATACCAAAAAAGCAGGACAGCGTCCAGGACAACCCGGCCGGTCCAGGCGATAGCCGCGCCGTTAATCCCCAGAGAAGGAATGAAAAACAAACATAATAAGAAATACACGGGAAGTTCGAGCAGATGGAATTTAGCGGTAATGTCAGCCCGGCCCAGGCCCTGTACCAGCGTATAGGGAATTATAGCCAGCCCATTAGCCACAACCGCGAAAGACAATATCCGGGCCACGGCCACGCTTTTCTGCGCGAAGTTTACCCCCATCCATATCCTTAAAATTTCGTCGGAAAATATAAATAGAATGACCGCGAAAGGCAATATGGTAAGGTTTAAAATCCTGAGAGAACGCCTGAAAATACCGAGCAAAAAAGAGTTGTCCATCATCGCGCCGCGCTCGCTAAAAGCCGGGAAAAGGACCGGCGCGGCGCTGCCGGGAATTATTCCTAACTTAGTAATTATCGCGTAGGGAATCGCGTAATAAGTAACCGCGGCAACTGAAAGAAGCGCGCCTATGAGGACCCGGTCAAGATTAACCATTAAAGGCCCTATGATATATGAGACCAGGACCCACTTCCCAAAGCCAAAGAGCTTCCAGAAGGTAGGCCCATGCCACAGTGGACGCAATTTGATTCCGGGCAAGAGCTTAAAGAGAATAACGAAAAATACGGACGCGGATAAAATGCGGATTATTAAATATAAAGCCACGACTTCTTTAAGATGGAATCCTGACAGAACCAGCCATGCCGAAACCAGCCCCTGGAGGCTTAAGGCTATGCCATTGACCAGATTAATTAAATCGAAACGTTGCAGAGCCGCCGGGACTGTCTGTAACGCCCCTTGTAGAAGGGATGCCATAAGCCATCCGGAAAAGATATAGAAGGATATTTTGGTTTCATTCCTGAGAGCCGGCGGTATTTTAAAAATCAATTCAGTAAGACAGGGAGTAAGAAAGATAATTATCACCGCCCCCACAAGGCCTACGGCAAGGCTGAAAAGAACAGAGGTGGAGATTATTCTGTGAACCTGGCTCCTTTCATTTCTGGCCAGATGTTCTGAAATAAATTTTAAAGTGGCCTGGCTTATCCCAAAATCCAGGAAACCGAAATATCCCACTGTAACCATTATCAGGGATAAAATACCGTAAGCCTCATCGCCTAAATTATGGACTACAACCGGCGTGGTAACCATAAATATCAGGATAAGCCAGATCTGGGTGAAAAAATTCCAAAAGGTATTCTTAATCAGTATGCGCGCGAGCGTAGGATTCATATCTACTTGGTGGAAATCATCTGGTAAAGGCTCCTCCAGAACAACGGCCTTTTTATCAGTTCTTTGATCAGCCTTCCGTGATGGTTAAAATCACCGTATTTCTCAATAAGCCTCTGGGTCTGTTCCTGAGCGGAAAATTGGATTAATTTTTCTATCTGTTCATCACTAAAGTCAGCAATAAGCTTTCTAAGATAAAGTCCCATGGTTAAATCAAATTCAATCCTTTTCTTCCATTTAATTTCGTAGCGCCTAAGGAATTTCCCGCTGAAATCTACCGCCCTAAAGGCATCAATGATGGTTTTGGCGGCCAGGTCCGCGCAAAGCAGTCCGAAGTATATGCCCCCGCCGGTTGTCGGCTTAACCTGGCCGGCCGCGTCTCCCACCACCAAAATCCTATCCGTATAGGTATTCTTTATTATCCCCAGGGGTATCGGCCGCCTCATAATATTAAAATCGCCTTTCAGGCTTAGCTTCTTCAGTAATGCCTTAAGGAAGGAAGCAGAGTTTTGATAGGTGCTCATAATCGCCCCGCGTTCATTTTTCTTTAAAGGCACCACCCAGGCAAAGGAACGCGGGGCGATACTATTGCCTAAATAAATCTCAATCCCTTCCCCTGCCCGGCCGGCAGTCTGGACCTGAGAGCAATCCAGGAAGTCAGGCGGCAGGGTTAATCCGACGAATTTATGCAAACTATATTTTATGCCGGTAGCTAAAATGATCACCTCGGCCCTGATTGTTCTTTCTGAAGCATCCAAAGCCACCTTGGCCTCGGCAAAGTCATTATTTACCTTTAGGGCCAGACAACGACAGCTAAGCAAAAATTTAACCCCCGCCTCTCTTGCCCGGTGGTAGAGGCCCTGATCAAAGGTAGTGCGGTCTGTGGCGTATACCGGACTCTTGCTTTTCAAACGCAGCTTGAGGCCGGAAGGGGAAAAGATGGTAGCAGAGCTAAATTCCTCTTCTATCGCGCCTTCCGGAAGAGGAAACTGATCAAAGGCCTCTTTACTGATAAGCCCGGTGCAAAAACGAGGCTTACCAATCTGCGCGTCTTCTTCAATAACTAAAACACTAAAACCTGCCTCCGCGAGCCTGGTAGAGGCGTATATGCCGATTGGCCCGGCTCCGACTATTATGACATCATATTTTGAATTTAAAACGCTCATATTAAGATCGCTTTAACAAATTATGATAAATACTGATAACTCTTTCCCCGTAATTATCCCAGGTAAAATTATTGGCCACATTTTCCCGCGCGGACCTGCCCATGTTTAAGCAGATATTCGGATTTTCGTAAAGATAAAGTATTTTTTCCTTTAATTTTTCCGTATCCCGGGTGGGAATTATAAACCCGTCAATATTGTCTCTGACCAGGTCCTTTGCCCCGACGCTATCCGAGCATATTACCGCCACCCCGCAGGCCATTGCCTCAGAAAGCGCGAAGCCAAAACCGTCCGATAAGGAAAAAAGCGCGGAAACCGACCCCTGAGAGTAATATTTGTAAAGTTCACTATTGGGTATCGCCCCCAGGTATTTGAAACTTCCGGAATATTTTTTTAAAAAAGGCTTCAGCTCAGGGTCCACCGCCCCCCCGATCAGCCACAGCTCTAAATCTTTTATTTTTAGCTCATCCACGGCTTTTAAGAGATAATGTATACCTTTTATGGCCCTCATACCCACAGCGATTATCCTGAAACGATTATCGCTCTTAGATGCGGGCCTGAATTTATCTACGTCAACCCCGTGAGGCACGCAAATTATCTTCTCCGGAGAAAATCCCTTATCTAAAAATGTCTGCTTAGATAAGGTTGAAGGCACCGCTATATAATCCGCTTCCTCGTACTCCCGCAATTCTTTCTCAATGAAACCGTCCCCAAACATACTTAGCTTAATTCCCAGATTCTCCTCTTCTGCCCTTAGAATATCGCGCTGGGCGCCAATATGGACTATGTTATGCTCTAAGATTATCTTTGCCGCAAATGTCCCTCGTATCCGCCGTAAGGTATGTAAAGAGAACCCCGACCACCCCACAAAGATATCGCATGGCTTAACGCGGCGGGCCACCTGCCTATCAAAAATATTAGCCGCGTAACAGGGAACCTCCAACTTGGAACTCAGGTAAGGTATCCTAGACAGCCCACGCTCCATGACCTCTTTAAAGATCAGGCAATGGACCTTATCCGGCGGCAGTTTTGAACCTCTTAGCGCGAACCGGGGATAAGGAGTAAAAATATCTCCCAGCAAGCCCTTCTTTTGAAGTTGTTCAGCCAGATAAAAAGCGTGAAATTTACCGCCTACTGAAATCGTAACATTCATTATTTTATTTAAGCTCCGGAGGCCTCAACCTTTTCTTTATCGCTATGGCGATAAAACATCAAAAGCATAACCATAATCCAGAAGGGAAATACCTGAGTATTGCCTACGGAATAAATCCAGCTTTCGGACATACAACAAATCAGCCCCGCGATCAGCGAGGCGCGCAGGGCATACCTTAAAATAGGTATTCCCCGGTCTTCCTGAGGCGGAAATAATTCCTTGAATAACAACACGAATAAGGGAACAAAAAACATAGTAAACCCCAGTAATCCCAACTGCAACAGCATTCCCAAAAACGAATTATGCGCGTAGGCCCCGGAGTGCGCGTGAAACATGACTTTCTTCAGGCCAAAAAGCTTATCCTCCACCCCGAAGCCATAGCCAAAAAGTGGCTTATCCATAATTAAACTTACGGCGGCCTGCCAGGCCTCCAGCCTTCCGCCTAAAATCGGGATGGACTCAACCCGGATATAAGTTTTAAAGAATTCCTTAGCTAATGTTTCTATTATCCAGATAAATATCAATACGCCGGATACTGTGGCGAAAAAAGCAAACGGATTGTTTTTCTTGGAACGCGCGTAAATAAAATACCCCAACGAAAACAGGGCAGCATTAATTGAGCCGCGCGCCCCGCAAAGCAACAGGCTTAAAGATATCAGCAAAAACAGAAACAAAGCGCTCTTTTTCCCGGTCTCTAAGAATTTCCAGAGGCTCAAGGGCAGAATCAGGGCGGAAACAACCCCCATACCGTTGGGATTGGCAAATACCCCCATAAACCTGCCGTTTAAAAACGGCCGGTAAGGACCGATGAATATCGCGGCATAGCTGGCAATAAAGATAATCCAGATTACCCCTAAAATTAACGAGACGACCTTTTCCGGGCCCTGATGATAAGCGTATTTCCAGATAATCCAGAACACCGAGATATACAAAAGCAGGATTGTGGTTGAGCGCTCTAAGGATAACCGCGGATAAGGCGAATAAGAAATAGACATAAAGGCGTAACTGATAAAAACTAGGGCCAGACAATCAAACAATTTAATCCGGCGCACGGCGCGCCCCAGGAATATATCGCCGAAGGTATGAAAACAGAAAATGCCAAGAAGCACCCAGCGAAGCTGCAAAGCGGCCTTCCATATCCCGAAAAACGGGATACCGGCGCTGCTAAGGCAGAGGATGGTAAGAAAAATCAGGATTCCCCGGGAGAAAAACACCAAAGAAGCCCCCAGCAGCCCCAGAGGCAAAAGTATAAGCGTTGACTGGTTAATCCTCCCGGAGGTAACGCCAAGTATAGCGGCAAATACGGCTAAAAACGCGGCAACGATGATTTTTTTATTCATCTTTAATCCTGACGAATATGGGATTGGTTGCCAAGACCAGGGTTTGGCCGATAAAAAAATTCAGGCGATAGTAATTCATCCGGCCTGTTTCCGGCACATCATCCTCAAACTCTAAATCAAACGCTTGCGGGGCGGCTAAGGCGAATTCCTTAATGCCCCTGCCGTTACGAATAACCTCCACCCTTAATTCTTCCGGCGGATTGAGCTTTGCTGTCCCCCGGATATACAGCCGCGGCTTGCTCCTCATCGTAATTTCACCGGCGATAAACGCGCTTTCACCTGATGAGTCCGCGATATGAAAATCATCCAACGAAATATCGCATTTATTCTCGGAATAATACCGTATATACAGCCTCCCCGCGCGCAGGGCTTCATATACAGATTCTTCCTTAAGCGCGGATAAAAAAATCATATTCTGGATAGAATCAATCCGGCCTCCCGTGCGATAATCCGCCTCGGCGATTACCCAGGCCGGCTGCCTCCTGCGGCCCTCGCAGTAACTGTTTAAGGCGTCATCCCATTCTTCTTGAGCAAGAATAAGGTCCCGGTTCACTCCTACCCCAAATCCCGTATATCCCTGAGTCAACACTAATGCCTCGGGATATTTTAGGGTAGAAAAATTAACTGTTTTGGCAAACCTTCCCCAGGAGGTCTCTTCGGTTATCCGCGGATGGGCCCAAAAAGTCAAACTACCTTTTTCAGCCGCGTAATTTATCAGGTCTTGGTAAGGAAGGTATTGTTTCTGCCCTTGGTAAGGGCTATACCGGGAAGCCAAAAAGGGTATATTATTAAACAGGAATAGAATACCCGCCGCGCAAATCAGAAATCCCAGACCTCTTTTCTGTTTTCTTGTGCCCGTAAGGGCGCTCTTTATAAAAAATATCCCCAAGATAATCAATATCGCGGAAATTAGTAAAGGAAATATATCTTTAAGCCGTGGAAGAAAATACTTATTGCCGACTACAGGTAAATGCCGGTA
>Ga0209417_1002922_pt1 | contig 24393 bp, 22 predicted proteins | sample RifGroF2_FD_184002 | JGI IMG/M metagenome (GOLD analysis project Ga0209417, IMG submission 184002) | Groundwater microbial communities from Rifle, Colorado, USA - Groundwater F2 (SPAdes) (version 2) | ecosystem: Environmental > Aquatic > Deep subsurface > Groundwater | place: Rifle, Colorado... | reverse complement strand
GTAAATTTGCTTGTTCCTGTGCGTGCTCCGCTGAGCGCTCCATTTACATACACGCCTTCGTTGTCGAAACTTTCTTTAACCGTTCTTTCTCCCGAAGCATCATACCAATACTGACTTACAAAACCATTATCCGAAATACCCAACAAACGGTTTTCTTCATCCCAAAGCAGCTGGCGGGTGGAGATGGCCTGCAGGGTGCTGTCTTCCTGCAATTTGCCGTTGAAGGTCTTTCAACCCGATATGTTTGGTCTGTAATATTAGTAATTTGTTGTGAATTATCAGCATAAACATACAATAAAGTTTAAAACAGGAGAAACTTTTTCCTTTCGGATAGTTCCTTTATCTGGCAAACCTAACAATTCACACAAATATTCATTCTCTTCCAGCAATTTTTGGTTTTGGATTTCTAGCGTTTATGCAGTTCTAAGTTATACATAGGGAAGAAGTAAGTCTATTACGATTCTTGAAAAAACAAGCTTTTCCAATTTAGACGTCTAAAACGCTCCTGTAACTCTTTTATTCGAGCTATCAATTCATCATAAGATAAACTATCTTTATAAATAAACCCTTCTTGCATCTTTTTATAGTCATCTTTTAGCGTTTGAGTCAGAGCTTCTGGAGGCAGGAATGAAATAGAGGAAGGATGGTGAGTTTTATAGTCTAACCCACTCCATGCCGTAAACTTACTTCTATGTTCAACAATTTCAGTGTATTGATCTATGTTATTCATCACTTCGTTTGCAAATTCCTTATCCATCATTTTTTCAATATCATAAAGATGCCTTGTTAAACGATCCATCTTTATCCCACCTCCGGGACGGTTAAATTCTTCGTGAAGAAGGAAAATCTTTTCCAGGAACGTTGTACCAGGCAAAACTGTCGGTACATCAAATTTTGGTTGTACGAATGATTCATCCGGATAAGCATCTTCAATCATCGACCTCATCTTTATTACCTCAAACGGTTCAGTTAAAGAACGGCAACTAACTTCCACTTTTACTCTTTCAGCAATGTACGGATTCTTCTCAGGTAGAATAGATTTATATTCAATGAAGAACTCTGTCGGATCTTTATCTGATTCTTTGACAGGAGGATTATTTACACTGAAATGTCCACTTAAGCCTAATTTATTTAAGCATTCACTCACTTTCGAAACAAGAGTATTATCAACAAATAACTTCGCTTCTTTTCTTAATCTTGTACGTTGCTTTTTTGTTAGTTCTTTTTCGAAACCCAATACTACTCTATCAATAGCAAGGTCGCAATCTTCTGAAAAGCGTTCGATTAATCCCCAGCCCTTGCTAAGGCTTGTTCCTCCTTTGAAGACAATTCCATGATAGGAAGACGAAGAGAAAATCGCTTTTAATGTCATGCTTACCCAAAAGTCTTTTTCTACAGCATTATCGTCAATCCCTTTTTCTTCTGCAACATGTGCAAGAATGGTTTGTCTTTCTTCGATGGAAAGATCTACCCAATTTAATTATATAGTTGTGTTCATACGGTATTCAGTTTTTTGCGTATCCATTGTGGAGCATTAAGAAAATCTTGTCGGATAATATCTTGATTTGGATCTTTTGCTAATATTTCTTTTATTTTTAGAATTGTTTCCTCATGAATATTACCCTCTCCAATTTCTCTCATCGCAGATACAACCAATGAGAATAAATCACTTTGATATGCAAAATTTCGAGGAACACCATTCTTAAATATGATTTTACGATTACCAACCGTGATAGCTCTAGGAGTAGCATTAGTCAAATAAATTGCATTCATCGGAACCTGCGTAGATAATCCCAGAATGTTTAGTGCCGTTAGCCCCGATGGAATAATCCGAGCTTTATCCTTTTCAGCAATCGCTTTAGCTATTTTATCAATAGATGGTTTGTGTATGCCGAAACGGTTTTTACTTGGGTATAAATAAATTCCTTGTGCAATTCGCATTAAAACCTGCTCTTTCTCCAACCGAGATAAAACCCGAGTTACTAAGGCATCGTTATTTAGATCGGCGAAATCACTAACCATGTAAAGTTTTCCTTCTCCATTTGTGAGAATTCGATTCCTTATTTGTTTGGATAGAATTTGTGACATAGTCTTTGCTTCTTAAATTTTGTCCGAAATTACCGTTTTTTTTCGGACAAAACAAGAATATGATCATTTTTGTCCGAAATTACCTCTTTTTTTCGGACAAAACTCTTTCCTTGATTGCATTCTAAAGGAATAATATTATCATTGTTTCGTAGCTCATTGACAAAATGAATCATACATGAATTTTGTTTCACCCGAAGCCGGATGTGTCACGCTGGTACCTGGTTTGACCCCCTATTATGTGGACACATTTTACAAAACTGTTAAGGAAAAAATCACAACACTTAGCTTCTCTCCATGAACTTAAATGATATTGATTTTTAGAGCAAATTTAGAGCAACTTGCTCCAAAAACAAAAAATGTCCAATTATCATACTTGATAATCAGACATTTATAAAAATTTTAAGTTGTCTTACTAGGATAACATTTCCACAAAGTATTGCAAATTAAAAATAATCAATAAATCAAGCTATCAACATTGTATTACAAGCATTTATGTTTAACAGCAATGCAATATTATTTGCATTAATTTGAAAATAGTTGTGCAATATTGCATACAAGTTGTGCAATTTTTGTACATTTGCACAACAACATTCTAATACTGCAATTATGGCTACAATCAAAGCATTTATTCGCACTTCGACGAAAGTAAAAGATTTAGTGAATGTACGTTTCAGATTAACCGATGGTAGGTCTAAAAACGAAACTATAAAAGCAAAAATCATCTTCGACTATAAGGCACGATCTGAATTCAATAAGAGTATTACAGACCGTAAAAACTTAATCAGCAACTTGTATCTAAATGCACCGGATAAAAGTATATTAACTTCTGATTGGTTTGAAGAGGCTATAGATAAAACTTTGCACCCTGAAAAATATATCAATCCTGAGATTGCATCAGCACCAGCATATTTAATAGCTTACATTGATAAATTTATTGAGAGAGCTCCACAGCGCAAGAAAAAGCAGACAAATACTTATGTACGAGAAAGTACTATTAAAAGCTATGTAGCTAACAGAAATAGATTAAAATCGTTTGCGGAGTTTAAAAGAAAAGAGGATTTTTTATTGTCGGATATTAACGCTGATTTCGTTTCAGAATATACTGATTTCCTTACTAATAAAACAAGAGTAGTTAAAACAAAAAAGGGTGAAGTTGTTAACGAAATTAAGCAATACACAAACAATACAATCGGGGATGCTATGAAAGCATTAAAGACCTTTTTAGCAGATGCACCCGGACACAATTTAGACTTAAAAAAGGAAATTGTTGTATATAAAGAGGAAATTGATAATGTATATCTAACTGAAACGGAATTGCAGCGATTACGTGAATATGACTTTTCCGACAAACCACATCTTGACCGTGTTCGTGATGCTTTTTTGTGTTTAGCGTGGACTTGCAGCCGGATTTCCGATATTGGTAGAATTAACAATGTAAGAAACGGAATGATATATTACAACCAACAAAAAACCAACAAAAAAGTAGTTATCCCCATGCATCCGGTTGTAAGCGAAATTCTTGATAAATACAATGGCAAAATACCAACAATCAGCGATCAAAAGTTTAATGACTATATAAAAGAGGCTTGTAAACTCGCAGGAATTGACGAGCAACACACAATTACTCGTACAGTTGGTGGTAAGCTAATTACTGAAACAATGCCGAAATAGGTCGTTCTGCACAAACCAATATCTTCGTGAAATTGACACGTTAATGATTATGAGTATTTCCGGGCATAAGTCTGAAAAATCATTCCTTACTTACATTAAAGTGTCAGCAGAACAACACGCCGAACGAATGGCTAAAAAATGGAGTGAAATGTACAAATAAATGGAGAGTTCCTTTATATCTCATGTAACCATTTTATTGGATAGTTCCCTAAAATCGAATTATTTTTCTGTTTGTTTTTCTGACATAATTTTTAATTCTGCCAATTTCTTCAAGGTGTGTTCTATTGCAGAACTGTTTTCACGCCTATCTTCTTGGATTGGGATTACCTTAGCGGCAACATAAGGAAAAAGCTTTATCAACGCATCGATTCTTTTCTCAGGCTCTAAAGTTTTTATGTCTTCGTCCAGCCCTGTCATATTATCCATTACGATTTTCTTTATCTGTTCTCTAACAGTAGCTGTTGTACTGTTTGGTGTACCTTTTACTCGACCACCGGTTTTCATTCGTCCCATTTTCTATTGTATATTAAAAATTATCATTCTTCAAAGAAGGCTTTATTGCTTAAAAAAATTTCCGATTTTTCTTATGATTATTCGTATTGATTAAAATCTCAAAAAACCTATTTATACAAGTACAAACACTTCACTTACTTCCAATTTTGTTACTGTCTGGGTTTTCATTTTTCTATTTATTTCTACTTTAGATTATTTGACATTGATGTGAAACGAGATGAAATGCTTTGATAATACGTCGGTCATTATTCTCTCAACATTGCTGGCATCTGACTTTCTGCAGATAATTTCATCATGGACCGATAAGAAACTTATCCCAGCTTCAGCTAAATTTCTCCAAATAATTGACATAATACTGACTTCATATGATTGTAACAAATAGGCCAAATTTGAGTGCTGTTTTTCCTTTGTGTGTGGGTTTCTTGGTTCGGGTTTGCTCTTATATTCATTTATCCATGCGATCCAGCTTTCACCCTCAAATAGTTTCTGTAGGTAGTTGTTTGGCTTGCCAAAAAGTACTTCAAAAAACCTCTTTTTTGCCTCTTCCCTATTTTTCAAACTAGCCATAGTTTGGAGCATTTGATAAACATCTTTACCCTGAAATACTGCATCAGAAAAGGAATTTTTCCATATATGATCAAAAAGCACATTTGCCAACAATGTAGGTTGCATTTGTGCTACATCAAGCGAAACTGTTCCTTCTCCACAAAGGATTAAAAACGGCCTTATCTCACGGCTTAAAGAACTTACTGGGGTATGTACTCTATTGCTAAATAAATCTACAGTAAAAAATAAATCCAAATACTTTGTCCGGCATTTCAAAAACGTATTAAAATATATAGGCGCCTGAATGTCTTTGGGTAAATCCACATACATTAAAAACTGTTTCATATATTTATGTAGGTTTGATTCTAGTGCTCCCTTTTTTCTGATTAGCGATAAGTCAACTGCTCCTGGCTGTAGTACCCTGAAACGATCTTCAATCCTAAGAATAAGCCCGCGTCGCTCCATATGTTTCAGCTCTGCCAATGTCACTTTAAAAAACTTCAGTTCTCTTTCATGTAAATACACACTGTCATCTGCTTGTTGCTTCAAACGTTGCTGAAATAGCTGCTTTGTTCGTATATATGTTATAATTTTATGTTCCATTTGTTTGGTTTAGTTTAGATTAAACCATAGATTTTTAAACCGTAAATGTTTGGTTTAGTTTATCCCCTTATTTATAAGGGGTAAACCATACCATATCAGACTATCCCTTTTTACAACATACTGTAAATAGATTTATTCCCTTTTTTACACTTTGCCAAAATTCCAATATCAACTAAGTATGTAATTATATTTTTTGCTTTATTTGTTCCTGCAGTATATGCATTTTGCACACTGGATAATAAATCGCTATATTCTCGTTCATCTTGATTGATGAAAATTTTCATTTTCAAAATATCAACATGGGTTTCAGCTGTGTAATCAGATGGTTGAAAATTTTTCTTACTCTTTACCTCTTCCATTGCTTTTAAATTCTGTATCTGATCCACATCCAGCAAAAAAGGTAAACCTTCTACGTCAATTCCAAATGTAATTGGCTCAGGCTCCTTATCCCGGCACGCAATCGCTTCAATAGTTGAATATTCTTTTTGCTTCTCGTTTTGGTTAACACCCAAAACAGTTAAACTTTTATTCATTAATTCAGTACCCACGTGGCCACGTGCATTCTGATCGCTTTTATTCATGTGCAGCACGCAATTAATGTGTATATTCTTTTCACCGCTCCATTTGAGAAGCTTTGTGGTTATCATTGTAGCCTGCTCTTCATCATTTATTGAAGTGATTAAGTCTCTTATCCCATCAATATACACAAAACCCAATTCTGGAGTATTAACAATGGCATGCTCAATAATTTGTAACCTTTCAGCTGGTGTGTACTTTCGTAACCCGTAGGCTTTAAAGTTCGGCAAATAGTCAACATTAAGCAATCGAAGTACACGCTTTGCAGCCTTCTGAGCATGATAGGCTCCTTGTTCTGTATCAAAGTACAAAACCATTCTTTTATTTTCAGGTAAAAATGCCCTGAATTTGTTTTGTATAGTACAGTTTCCTGCTAATGCTGCCAAAATAAACCCGCTTGCAAATGTTTTACGTCCTTTAGCTTTGCCAATAGTGGTGGAAATATCACCCAAATAGAACAGGCTTTCATCACCCATATATAAGCATATGGGAGGTTTTGGCATTGCTTCACATAGATTTATCTCTGACTCTTTGAGCATTTCAGCTGTGTTAACTTCCGGTTTGAATTGCTCTATTATAAAAAATTCATTATCATTCATAATACTAAAAATTATAAAGGTCTAATTCCAAAATGAAATAAAAGGTTGAAATAAAGTATTTGAAATGCTGCCAGCATTTTGACATTAAAAGCCTTGTCTGTTCGTTTAAAATGTCTGAGTGGGGTGATCCGGCTTTGACTGACTCTTTTTTTCATATTAATCCCTCCCACCGTTTAAAATTCGTTTCAAATCTGACATTCGATACATTCGTTTACCGCCCACTTCTACCGGCATAAGATAACCACGTTTTGCATATCGCCACAAAGTAGATTGATCCACTTTCAAGAAGTCGCAAGTTTCCAACCTTGTTTTGTAGGTTTCATTTTGCTGTGCAATTACTTCAGTTTCAAGTTCAGTTTTGGCCTGATTGATTAGAAATTTCCCGAAATCCATCAAATCACTTCTTTTAATCGTGATGTTGAGATTAGATTCACTTGTTAATAAATTCAGAATTGCTTCCATGTTGTTAATTTTGAAATGTACGAAAACATCAACCGCCGGCCGGTCGCTTAATATTTTCGATTCAAAGATATTTCCAACTTCAAACTATTGCAAGAAAAAACATGTCAAATATTTGTTATTTAACTATTTAGTTCGACTAAATTAGCAGTCGAATTGGTCGAAAAAGGCATAAAAAAACCGATAAACAAAAGCTTACCGGCTGATTTTTAATTGGTCGAATGTTTTAATGTAAATCTTTGAGGTATCGTTCTGCAAAATTGAATTTTTCTATAATAGATTTATAAGGATCTTTTAAATAATCTATATTAGTTTTTTTTTGAAATTTACTTCCCTTAGGCAATTTAAAAGCATTTTTCATAGCTTGTTCGGTTTCTTTAGTCATATTTTCGCAAAGAATATAAACTACATTAGTGAGAACATATGCTGCTCCAATCCATTTTATTTTAGCGGGTTTTCTCTTTGTATCCTGCCATGATTGCAAACTAAACCAATACAACCAATTACCGACAACTTCATCAACATCAATTAATTTTTTATCATATAAGTATTGATGAATTGCTTTCATACGTACCTGATTTAACTTTGTGGTTAAGAATACACTTTTCTCTCCCTTATTCTCATCCTTGTACAATTCTCTTTTATATCTAACAAAATCTCCTTCTACTTTTTCAATATCTATTGGAGTAAGTGGTGAAGCACCAATTCTGCTGATGTGTTTAAATATAGCATCTACAGAAATCTTATCTTCCACACCGTCTACCCTTAATAATGTATCTCCGGTTATCTGCTGAGATATGATTAGTTTTTGATAAGACTCAGACTTTAAGTGTTCACTTAACTTTTCCAATACTGGCTTTATGAGTTTTGTGGCTTTTTCTTCATAGTATTTCTTTCTTGGATCACCCTTCTTTTCTAAAATCAAAAATAAATACATACTTGGCCAACCAGCCATATAATCACTAAGCTCCTGTTCTTTAAATTGATAAATTTCACTAATTTCATCTGCTAATTCTATGAATGTTGCAAATAAATCAAAAACCTTTTTACTAAATGGAGTTTCATTTATCCATTTATTTAACTCTCTTTTTAAAATTTTATTTTTGATTTCCATGGTATTATTTTCTTTACTTCCATTTATATTAAATTATATGAATTAGTAATAGTGACAAATGATATTTTTATAAGATTCGACAATTTTTCTAATGTGTAAAATTCGAACTTAAAGATAAACACTTTTTTTGCAAACCTAAACAATCTTTATAGGAATTTGTAAACTTTTCATCGCGCGACATTTATAATTCTACTACGTTTCGATGGGTTTTGCTCCGCATTTTTTAATTAGTATTCGAATAACAAACATAACATAGTCTTTACATTTTTGTGATAAGGGAACTGTCTTGTTATTACAACGCATTAGTTTTTACAAAAACTCAAAGTAAAAATACATTCATTTACAATCATGACATAACTGTGAAGAAGCGCTAAAAGCCGCAATGGATAAGGAAAATGTAAAAAAATAATTTTCTCTGCCGATAATTTTATTCAAGAGTGAAGAAAATAGTAACTTTTTGTCATAAGGAGACAAAATAAAATGATATCGGCCTTACATTTGCTGAAAAAAATCAATTAATCAATTTATAATTATGTCACAACCAAGAGGTAAAACAGGAAACCCTTATGGCAGACCTAAGGGGTCAAAGAACAAACAAACATCAGAAATCAAGGATAAGATTGAAAAAGCGCTTCTTGCCAAAACGGATAAAATAATGAAGGATTTTGATTCGCTAAAGGGTGAAAGAAGAATTAAGTTTTTCATTGAATTAGCAAAAATAGTTCTTCCACGTCCACGCAGTCAGGAAGAAGAGGAAGAAAACGAAAGAAGGAACAACGATCTGTTAGAACGACTATTCCCTCGGAGAGATTAATGCTAAACCTTACACACATTGACTAAATTGTTGCTTTAGTTTCAAATAGATAGCATCTCCTGATCCACGTACCTGGCCAATAAAGTTGATGTAACCTCCCAGTCGGTTTTTAAATCTATTCATGATTAAAAATGGATCGTATTTTTGAAACTTGATTTTGTGATGTTTATATGCAGCCTGTTGCAAACCATTCAGTTGCCAATCGTGCATCATTGCTCGAACCTTGCGTATCAGTTTTCTGTCCACATTTACCTTCTCATTCACTATCAGTCCGGTTACCATCTGCTTGCTATTGGAAGCTTTCAACCATATTTTTCTCCTATTAACTTCAAACTGATTCAGCTGGATGATGGTACAAATTTCTTCCACAATATACCGATCGATCGGTTCGTTCGAAGAAAAAGTCAAATCATCGGCATATCGTGTATAAGTCAGGTTATTTACTTTACAATAATTCATGAGATTTTCATCCAGCTGCATGCAAATCATATTAGAAATAACAGGTGAACTGGGAGCACCGGTTGGCAATTCTCCTTTGAAGGTTGTCAGCAAGGTGAGTGCGGTAGCAATCTGTTCCGAAAAATCAAACCATTCAGATAAGAATAATTCTTTTACCCGATAAGCCTTTATACTGGAAAAAAAATCTTTCAAATCGATATTCAGTACCTGCTTTTTCTGTGTATGTTCCATCGCATTCTGAACGATATTAGCTTGTGCTGGATGCTTTGTGGTTGTTTTCGTGAAACCATGACTTACAGAAGGTTTTATATCTGCATAATAAGTTTGCAGAAAACTGTTTATTCTATTCTGAATAAGTGACAATTGTACCTCCGGTGCCGATATTTTCCGAAGCCCTCCATTCCGTTTCTTTATTTTAAATACACGATACTTTGGGGCATTTAATACCTCCTGAATGATTATAAAGTCGGCATCCAGAAGCTTACTAAGCTGTAATGGAGTACGAACTGATAGGAAAGAAATCGCATCGTATTGTTGTCTTCTTAGATGTCTAAGAAAATAAGGAACAGAACTATGTAAGGAATAATTCTCTACCACCTTCTGCATTTTATCTGTTCTTGAAAATTCCAGATAGTCCATAAAACAAGTATATAAAAATTTGAACCGTTGTTTATTATCTTTTCTTCAAACAGCGGCGCGAAGCAGAGCTTCGTCGCCGCACTCAATGCGAAGCATTGAATGCTATCCTATTGGGAAATGGGTTGCAGGTACACAACCACAAGCCTAAGAAATGTGACTCATAATATTTTGACAACGGTCCAATTTTGTGGGTTAACATTAAAATGGAGGTTTAATTTCTGATAATCTGTCATTATCAAAGTTAAATAACTGGGATGATACGTAGTCCAATTCCACCAAAGCTGTTTTATTTTCATTGTATTTTAAATAAAAATCTGCCAATGGACCAAATTCATTCTTAACCAGGAGCACAAAAAGTTGACCCAACAATGAATTCCCCATTACATCTTCAGTAATTTTATAAATATCTGGTCGATGTAGCAGAAATACTTTGTCTGCTTCCTGCTCGATACTTCCACTGTCACGCAAATCAGACAACACCGGCTTCTTTCCTTCCAAACCTGATCTGTATTCAAGAGTTCTGCTCAAGTGACTTCCTGCTATCAAACACACATCCAGTTCTCTTGCAATTCTCTTGAGTTCAGAATTAACATAGCTTATTTCCACTTCCTTGCGATTTTTACTCCTGAAACCGGGATTAATCGACTGTATCGAATCAAAGAAAATGACCTTTGTGTGATTCTCTTTTACATGTTTTTCGCATAGCAGGCGAAACTCTGTAATGGTACTGTTTGAATCAGTGTTAACCATTAATTGAAGGGCAGATAAATCTAATTCTAATTTACTTAAACGTTCTTTTTCGATGCTGTTTAGTATTTGCTTCAGTAGCTTGTCGGTTTGAATTCCACTCAACAAAGAAAGAACCCTTGCAGTAATAGTTGCAGGCATATCATTCAAACTAATATATAACACCGGGGATTTGGTTGAGAAATTACAAGCCAGCTGAAGTAGGAATAAGTTCAAACTATTGCCTGGTCGTGCACCTACAACAACATATTCTCCAGGCATAAAACCATCAACTATATTGTCAATGTTACTAAATCCGGTTGGGATGAATCTTTTATTGAAATCAGAAGATAAAAATGAAGATTTAGATTGAATATACAATTCCATTATACTTTGACTTTCGATCAATTGCTTCTGCTTGAGTTCCTCCTCCGCGAGAATTTCATGCAACTGCTGCAACAATGCTGTCTCTTCAATTTCTATCTGAAGCAATGTCTGAATGCGATTAAAAAGTGGACCTGACATATGATTCTTTCGTTAAGTAAATGTAAAATCGCCTGTTTATGAACTATTCATCAGTTAAATTCATCAGTCCAAATGTAGAATATTTAAGGTTAACCGGAAAATTGAAAGCACAATATTTTGAGAAAAGTTATCAACAAAGAAGGTCTTAAAAAGAACAACAAGGTTTTGAACAAAAATATGTAGAATCAGAGAATAATATTAAATTTGCAGATAATGAAAACAAAATACCCGAGCAGGACTCACCAATAAGCAACTGAAGCAATTAACTATCTTTGAAAGGTTAATCACCAAAAACATCTGACACTCTAAGAATTTAATTAATCCAATTTGACACATATGAACATCTTAAGTCTATTATTCAAAAAGAAAGCAATAAAATCTGTACAGGTAATCTCTGCATCCGAAAATTTAAAATATTCAAATGAGATTATTTACATTGAGGACCGTTATTATCCTGAAATGAATGAACTAATAAGATCGAATTATGAAAAAATTTCTGAGTTTTTCGCAAAGTAATATAAGATTTTTACGTATATACCACTTAAAAAAGATGATTTAAAAACACTTACCTCCTACTATTACCCTCACATTAATCAGGAGAATTTAAAAAGATATTTTGACGGTTTCACCATACAAGATGTTTATAATTACTTACAACACTATACAGAAAATGGTGCTGTATATAGCAATTTGTGTGGATTTATTGAACACAATCATGCTGTTCATAACAAACCTGCTTTCAAGTATTATCCTTTTATATTAAATAGTAATGAAATAATATTTTTTAATCAACTTCATCATTATTTTACAAAAAGAAATTCTTTAGGTTTCAAAAAAGGCTATTCCAGAGTAAAATTCAAAATTAGTGAAACAGAAAATGACATAGATGAAGATGTCCAGTATATTGCCGATGTAGATTTTCCATATGAAGCTGAACAACTTGTCAAAGAGATAAGAGAAAAAATTAGTTATTTACACAATATTGGCATTAGCCATTTTGCGTTACAAAAATTATTATCAATCGATGCTAATATAGAATTAAGCAGGATTGTAATTAATCGAAACTACCAGATTTTTCTGCCTGAGTTCAACAACATAGAAATTGAAATGACACCGCTTCCTAAAGCAGTTTTTTTTCTATTTCTTAAATATCCTGCAGGAATTATATTTAAAGACTTGCCTGATTATAAGTACGAACTTACAGAAATATACAAACTTATAACCAGTAGAGAAAATATTGAAAAGATATATCAAAGTATTGAGGATGTTACCAATCCATTTAATAATTCTATTAACGAAAAATGTTCACGTATCAGAGAGGCTTTTGTAAGCAAGTTTGATGATAATCTGGCCAAATATTATTACATCACAGGTACTCGTTCAACTCCAAAAAAAATTATCATTGACAGAAGTTTAGTTGTTTGGGAATAAGATAGTTTTTTTGCAAGGCTTGCAAAATTCCAATTCACTATTTGTTATTTTTTACATTTGCTAAAATTTTTGGTATAAATGTAAAAAACACAGATTATGAAAAATCAACATGAAGAAATCAACATTCAGCTATTTATTTCACACTACTACTTAATTGACGAGATTCTCAATGATTATTTAGAAAAAAATCCTGATGTTAAATTCAATAGAAAAAAATTAATAGATATCTGCGAAGACGCTTTGAGAAAAGCTATAGATAAATATGACCCCCAAAAAGATGGTTTATTCAATACTTTTGCCACTCCTATCATTTTAGCGGAACTAAAAATAGCATCCTTTTTAGTTAACTTTACGATATCACCCTCAGGAAAAAATACCCAAAATAGAGTAAAATCATTCAATGATCAAAATTGTTCATATTCAGTTCATCCTCGTTTAAAAACTAAACATTCATACTCGAAAACATCTGAAATAGACCTGAATCTTATTAATTTAAGTTACTATACTGATGAATTTAAAAGTAAAAAAGAAGAAGGATTCTTAATTGTAAAAAGTCAACCCCTGTCAACATTTTCAATTAATGTGGATACTGCCTCATATGGAATGCTAAGGAAACAGATTCTCAGAGGTAAATTGCCGAAGGCTGAATCAGTCAGAACAGAGGAACTCGTTAATTACTTTAAGTACAAATATCCTCAACCTGAAAATAACGAACAGATAGCTGTTTCCTGCGAAACGGGAGTTTGTCCGTGGCAACATAAACATCGAATTGTAAAGATTGCCATCAAGGCTAAAGAGATTGAAACAGAAAAACTTCCTGTTTCTCACTTTGTTTTTCTTATCGATGTTTCAGCATCAATGGAAGGAGCTAATCGTTTGGAGCTTGTAAAATTTTCGCTTAAAAGGCTGACTGATCAGTTGCGTGATATTGATAAAATATCGGTTGTAGTTTTCTCAAATGAAGTAAGTGTCCTTATAAAAAATGAGAGCGGTGAAAACAAAAGAAAAATCAAAGATATCATTGGAAAATTGTATGCTTTTGGTGGAACTTATGGTGAAGGCGCTATTCAGAAAGCATATGAAATTGCAAAAAAATATTTTATTGAAAATGGCAATAACAGGGTAGTGCTTTGTACTGATGGTGATTTCAATATTGGAGTAAGTGATGAAAAAGGATTGGAGAAGTTGATAAATGTAAAGGCTAAATCAAATATCTTTCTTACAATTTTTGGTTATGGTATGGGAAATTATAAGGATAATAAAGTAAAAACGCTGGCATTAAAAGGTCATGGTAATTATGCATATATTGATACGCTGCTTGAAGCAAATCACGCCATAGTTAAGGAGTATTCCGGAGCTATGTTTGCTGTAGCAAAGGACGTGAAAGTTCAGGTGGAATTTAATCCGGCCAAAGTTAATGCTTATAGATTAATAGGTTATGAAACGAGCAAACTAGCTCCTGAAGATTTTAATAACGATCATAAAGAAGCCGGCGTAATGGGTGTTGGTCACAAAGTTACAGCCCTCTATGAAGTAATTCCGGATAATATACATTTGATTGACCCGTTAAAATACCAGAAAGACGAAACCATCAGTCATGAATCTTTTTCAGAAGAATTAATGACGGTTAAAGTCCGTTATAAAATGCCGGAAGAGAATATTAGTAAAAAAATTGAACTACCCATTACTGTAAACAATCAAAGCGAAGTTTCGTCTGATTTTCGGTTTGCTTTAGCAGTTGCTATGTTTGGCCAAATCCTTACAAAATCTGAAGATATTTTAGATGCTGATTTTGCTGATGTCATCGAATTAGCGAAATCTGCTGTAAATGACGATGACTCAGGTCACAGGCATGAATTTGTGAGGTTGGTGGAATTGGCAAAAACTTTGTCAGAAAAGTGATATTTAAAATTGAATAAACTATATTTGTATTAAACTATAACTTAAAAATTTTGTAGTATGTGGACGTTGAAGGAATTTTTAAAAGTGGATATTGATAGAGCAAGAAAGCCACTAAATGAAAGATCACGATTTCATGGTTTTGCAAGAAGCGAAACTAATAATATTTTCACTTTAACTTTGACTGATATGAGCTCAGGTCATGGAATTAAGAGAGTATTTGATATTGTAAATCCACCGGATAAACTCATGAATGAATTTGAGAAAATAGTTTCAGGAGAATTATGGAAGGATTTTTTTAATACTGTTGATGTTAAAACAGAACATGGAGAATGCATATGGACTTTTCGATTGATATACTTGAATCCTCCATCGGAAACACTCAATGTTTCAGAAGATGTGAAATTTCAAATTATGCAATTTTGCAACTCACCTGTAAATGTTATATCGGATAGTCAGACTTTTATAGTTATTTTTTTCAATAGCTATGATAGAAAAGTACCTTTGTCATTTCCAATCAATAAACAATTGGAGAAACGTTCGAAATCATTAATTGAAAAGAGTCTTTTGAGCAAGGCATTAAAATTTGAATTTGAATTTGAAAGTTACTTGGTTGACAATAATACAACATCAAATAATTAAACCAGAAAATTTTATGTTAAAACAAAACTATCAATTTAAAGTTACATTTTCTGAACTAAAAAGGATACCACTCGATCATCGACAAGGTCTTTCGAAGACGAAAATTCTCAGAAATGATTATATAATTGTTACATTAACAGATCAAAATTGTGGTATCACAGAATCACTTAGAATTTGGAATCCCCTTCCTTCTTTTATGTTGAAGATTTTAAAAAACCCACAACTTTGGGATATTCAATATATTTCAATCAAGTTAATTAATGAACAGGCAATAGAATATGACGAATTTTTTTGTTTCATTTATTTAGACGCTCCGGTCGGAAAAATTATGGTTTCTGAAGACTTTAAAACACAAATAAAAAAAAGATATCCTGAGAGGATACTTGCATATGGATATAATGGGAAATTCTATGCTGTAGAGGAAGTTGATTAAAATAATGAGAAATATAAACAAAGAATTTAGAATTTAATTTATTTGTGTGTTAGTGCAATTTGTTCTTGCGTTTCTTATTTCATTTTTTTTGCTTATTGTAAAAAAATGATTTTTTATTTTTCTTATCGGCAGATAAATAATTATTATCATTAATAGAGTTTAACAAAACACAAATCTATACAATATTTTTTTGTAGCTTTGTGTTTCTTAAATCTTCATTAATTCATGGCCACCAACAAACACGCAATCATACGCTATCAAACCTTAGATAAATGCTTCCGGAATCCCGGCAGAAATTACTATATCGATGACCTGATTGAAGCCTGCAACGAAGCCATTTATGAGTATTCAGGCATAGAGGACGGAGTTAAACGCCGTCAATTGCTGGATGATATTAGCTTTATGAAAAGTGAGCAGGGATGGAACATACCGCTTGAACATATTCGGGATGGTCATAGAGTTTATTACCGGTATGAAGACCTGAATTTCTCCATCAACAACCAACCTCTCAATGAAACGGAAGAAAATCAACTGAGAGAAGCCTTGCTGACACTTTCACGTTTTAAGGGGATGCCTCAGTTTGAATGGGTGAATGAAATTACCGCACGACTACATTCCGGTTTGGGTTTATCGAAAATCAACCAACAAATCATTGAATTTGAACAAAATGACTATTTGCAGGGACTTGAACACATCACTCCGCTGTACAATGCCATTCTATACAAGAAAGTACTGAGCGTATCTTACAAAAGTTTTAAACGGGACACTCATCAAACCATCATTTTCCATCCTTATTACCTGAAGCAATACAAAAACCGCTGGTTTGTGTTCGGACTCAATGAAGAAATAAATCTGATAACCAACCTTGCTCTTGATCGAATTATTGCCATTGAAGACTTGAAGCATGACTATATACCCAGCAACATTGATTTTAGCGAATATTTTGAAGATGTGATAGGAGTGACAGTAGATAAAGAAGCCAAATTGGAAAAGATACTGCTCAAAATCAGCAATGATTTGTATCCGTATATTCAAACCAAACCGCTTCATGGTTCGCACAAGATAAAAAAGAAGACCGAAACTTATGTTGTGATAGAATTGGAACTAATTCCTAACTACGAACTGGAATCGCTGATACTTTCGTATGGAGAAGGAATAGAAGTTGTATCGCCTGAATCACTTCGTGAACGGATTAAAAACAGAGTTCAATTGACTTTTAATAATTATATTTAAAACAACGCAGATGTATTGCACTATTATATGTGACCTTTGTATCGTAATCAATTTTTAGTTTAAATTATGGCGAACACAAAGCATTCAAAATCAACTGGTCTTATTTCTTCAGAGTATACAAACCCTATAGATGCAATGACATTTAAAATCTTCAATATTTTTGAAGTATTTAGAGTTAATTCAGCATTAAACAGTAATGGGGAATCCACTCAAATAGTGCTTTTGTTAGTTTCTCTTTATAAAGATGGATTAATTAGTAATGAAATAATAAGTGAGGATTTTAGTGTCACAAGTTTAAGAAATGCCATTTCAGAGTCAAATTTAGATGAGAAGTCTAAACTGACATATTTGTCTGTCATTGATGTGCTTTATGACTCTCTGTATAAAGTAATTAATAATTCTCTTAATTATCTTGGTTTTTATCTTTTTCAGATTGAAAAGGAACTGCTAATTGAATATTTTCCAGCCATATTTGATGATGTTATCTATCGAATTGCACAATCCCATGGGAGGTATTCATCTGAATTTATTCAACCTGTAGAGCTTACCCGTTTTATGTGTAGGCTGGTTGACATGAAAACTGATGTAAAAGTTTTTAATCCTTTTGCAGGTATAGCTTCATTTGGAATTAATCTACGTGACGACCAGACATATATTGGACAGGAAATAAATCAAAACACCTGGGTTATTGGTACTTTAAGATTAATGGCTTATACCAAATTGACTAATTCAAAGTATGAAAAAGCAGATTCTATTGAAGAATGGCCCAATGATTCACAGAGATTTGATTTGATTATTTCGAATCCTCCTTTAGGAATGAGAATTAACATGCGCGATCCAGCAACAAATTCGAACACAAATACAGCTGAACATTTTCTTTTAGAAAAGGGAATTCAATCATTAAGAATTCACGGAATGCTCATAGCAGTTTTATCACAGGGCATTTTGTTTAAAGGGGGGCGCGATCTGGAATTAAGAAAGCACTTAATTGAGAATAACCTGATAGATGCTATTATTTCTTTCCCTGGCGGTCTGTTTAATTATACAGCTATACCTTTTGTTGTAATGGTTTTATCCAATCAGCACAAGTCAGACAATAAAATTCGCTTTATTAAAGCAGACAATTATATTGTTGAAAAAAACAGGCGCGAAAAAGTCCTACATGATGAATTGCTTTACAAAGTATATGCAAGCGATCTTGATTTCAATGATGATATTAGAATAGTTAACAGGGAAGTACTCAGGTCAAATGACTATAATTTGAATGTAAACAGATATTTTTATACAAGTAAAGATAAAACAGGTATACCCGAAGGTGCTAAACTTATAAAATTGGGAGATCTAGTAGAAACTTATAAGAGTGAACTTACAGACAGTCAAACAGGAAAAGTTGTTAATATTGCTGATTTATCTGAATCTATCAATAATTTTGAAAAGATTGTGTCAGATTTTGAGATTGGAAATACTTCTGCTTCATTTCAAAAAATCGAATCGTCTGTTTTATTGTTGTCAAAAATTCGTACCTTAAAACCAACCTTTTGTAAAGTTGCTGCAAGTGAGTCGATTTACTGCAACAGTAATATTGTTCCACTTTCAGTTGATGAAACAAAGGTTTACATTCCATATTTGATACTTGAATTAAACTCAGAAAGAGTTAATAGATTTGTAAAATCGAGATTAACAGGAATATCAATACCCACTTTAAGTAAGAAGGATATTTTAGAGATTCCGATATTACTATATAGTCTTGAGGAGCAAAAAGCTAAATTTGCGGGTTACATTGAAGCAACTGTTAGCAAGAAAAAAGAAGAGTTAATATCTTTTTCTAAGATTCATGGTTTAGAAAAAGAGATGTTTGAGCAAAATACACATTTAAGACATACTTTAGCAGGTCCAACTTCAAATCTGGTTAGTTCATTAGCTCACATTAAATCAATTATAATTGACAAAATAGCTCCAATTCACCCTGAAATCTTAGGTCAAAAATTTAGTGAAGAGCATTTATTCACTTTGGTGGACTATTTAGATATTGTTGAAAGAGATGCTCTTAAGATATTTGAAACAGTAAAACGGCAATTAAAAGCAGATGATATTTTTGACTCAAAATTATTGTCTCCAATAGATTTTGTTGATTTCCTAAAAGTGTATTTTGCAGAGAAAGCCGAGAATAACGATCTTGATTTTATAATTGATCTTGGTTTTGATAAAAAATCTTTTTGGGACGATATTACAGAGAGTGAAATTAAAACTGTGATTTTGGCAAATGAAGATTTATTAACTGACATGTTTAATAATTTGATTGAAAACGCTGTAAAACATGCTTTTAGTGCAGGGAATAAAAATCGTATTGAAGTATATGTAATGAAAGATAATATTACAGAATCTAATCCCGAAATTCAGATTCTATTTTCAAATACTGGCAGACCATTTCCGGAAGACTATGGCTTTGACGATTATATTAGAAAAGGTTCAAAAGCCGGTAGTAATGCCGGTGATGGGTATGGTGGATGGTATGTTAATGAAATCATTAAATATCATAAGGGTAGCTTTGATTTTATTGATGAAACAGGTTCTGAAGGCTTGCCGGGTACAGATCTGGTTACAAGTTTTGAAATTAATTTTCCTATAATTGAAATGGATGAATAAATATAAAGTAATTTGGTTTGACGATGAATATAAAACTCTAAATATCATTAGAGAAAAAGCATTTGTCAATGGGATAGAATTAATCGGTTTTGATAATTCAAAAGAGGGAATTGATGAATTAGAAAAACGAATTGAAAACTATGATGCCGCAATATCTGATGGTTTATTCTTCAAAAATCCTGGTCAATCAGGAGATTCGGTTACTGACAAAGCACTTTTTGAAGTTGGGTTGGCATTTGATAGATTAAGCGTTAGAAAGAAATTGCCATGGTTCATTTTATCTGGTCAGGATAAATTTACAAAAGAGAGAAACTCTTTTGCTGACGCATTTAAAGATAATAAAGTATACGATAAATTAAATGATGATGATTTAATATCACTTTGGGAGATTATCAAAATCGAAGCTGACAAACAACCAGAAACCCAAATCCGCCACGAATACTCAAAAGTTTTTGAATTATGTACTGACAAATACATAGGTGAAGATGCAAGCAAACCACTACTGGGAATACTAAGGAGTTTTAAAGATTCAACGGTTTTATTTAACGATGAACTTTATTTCACTCAAATAAGGATTATTCTTGAGAAAGTATTTAGAGCAGCTAATCGAATTGGATTATTACATGATAAATGTCTTGAAGGAGGGAAAGTAAATCTCACAGAATCGAGTTTGTTTTTATCGGGGGAAAACACAAAGCACCTTGAAGTTAACTGCGAGAGAAGTCATTTTACAAAGATTGTATCTGACTTGGTTAAGTCAATATTATTTATTACTGGTGCTGCTACACATACTGTTGACGTTGATATTAAGAAAAATATTAATCTAACTGAATATAGAAATACTATAAATACACCCTATTTGCTATACAGTTTAACCTTTCAACTAATGGATATATTGGTCTGGTTTAAATCTTATGCGGATAACAATCAGGATATCCGTTTGAATAAATTATATTGGTTACCTAAAATTGAAGTAATTGGAGAAATGTCAGAAGGTAAGGTAATTAATTGTAATACTGAAAAAGGTTTTGCATTTTTTAAACCCAATAATGGTGCCTCAAATACAATTATTCCACGTTATTTAGTTTCTAATCATTCTTTACAGAACGATATGCCAATTATAGTGGAAATTGAAGAATATGAAGACAATAAAAATGGTGAAACAAAAAAGAGAGTTAAACGAGTTGAGGTTAAATAATTGCAAATAACGAATAAAAATTTAATGGCTACAAATAAATTATCACTTTCGCGTTTAGCAACTTTTCTCGAAGAGGCTTGTGAAAGTTTAAGAGGCAACATGGACGCTTCGGAGTACAAAGAATATATCATTGCCATGTTGTTTCTGAAACGTGTAAACGACCAGTTTGATGTTCATAGGGATATCAGAAAGAAAAATCTTGTTGAAAAGCGACATTTATCTGAACCTGAAGCAATCTATGGTGAATTAGAACGACAGAATGCTCCTGAATATGATTTCTTTGTGCCCCTTGCAGCACGTTGGCGAAAGTTGGAAGGCGACCCCGAAGTAAACGAACAGGGTGAGAAAATCAACTATATTAAAGACCTTCAGGAAGAAATTGGCGACCATCTCAACAAAGCACTAGCAGCCCTCGAAGATGCCAACCTCGATAAATTGGAAGGTGTTTTAAAGTCTATCAACTTCAATCGCAGCATAGGTAAAAACAACAAACAAATTACCGATGAAGATTTACGCGAGCTAATCCGGGAGTTCAATAAAAAGAACCTGACCGACGATAATTTGGAGTTCCCCGATTTGATGGGAGCCGCTTATGAATACCTGATTAAATTTTTTGCCGACAGTGCTGGAAAAAAAGCTGGAGAATTCTACACGCCAAACGAAGTGGTGCGTCTTCTTGCCAATATCCTTGAGCCGGAAGCAAATGCCGAAATTTATGACCCAACAGTTGGAAGTGGAGGTATGCTTATCGAATGTAAAAACTATGTGGAGAGCCGTTACGGTTCAGCTAAAAATCTATCACTTTACGGACAGGAAAAGAGTGGAACAGTTTGGAGTTTGAGCAAAATGAACATGCTTTTTCATAGTATCTACGACAGCAAGATATTGAATGGCGATACCTTGATGAACCCATTACACATTGAAAATGGTGAATTGAAAACCTTCGACATTGTAATTGCCAACCCACCATTTTCGCAAAACTACAGCAAGGACGGCATGAAGTTTAAAGAACGCTTCAACTTTTGGATGCCAAACAAAGGTAAAGCCGATTTCATGTTTGTTCAACACATGGTAGCCAGTGTTAACAATGCCGGACGAATGGCAGTAGTAATGCCACACGGTGTTTTATTCCGTGCAGGTGACGAACGTAAATACCGTGAGTGGCTTATTAACAAAGGATATTTAGAAGCTGTGATTGGCTTACCTTCAGGTTTGTTTTATGGTACAGGCATTCCGGCAAGTGTGATTGTGATAAACAAAAAAGATGCTCATTTGCGCGACAAAGTACTCTTTATTAATGCCGACCGCGAATACAAAGAAGGAAAAAATCAAAACAAGCTCCGCCCCGAAGACATTGAAAAAATAGCTTTCGTGTACCGACATAAAAAAGAGATACCAAAATATAGCAAGTTAGTTGGCAAAAATGCTGCCATTGATGAATTGTGCAATTTAGAAAGCGAAGAATACAACCTGAATATCCGCAGGTTTGTGGACAATGCTCCACCAGCCGAACCGCAAGACGTTCATGCACACCTTCAAGGTGGCATTCCCGAAAGTGAAGTAAAAGCTTTGGCTGATGCATTTGCAAGTTATCCCGGCTTAAGTGACAAACTCTTTACTGCGTTAAAAAAGGAGTATCTAAAGTTTAGCGATGTTATTGCGCAAAAAGAGGACATAAAAAACCTATTCAACGAAAGTCCGGAGATAAAAGCCTCTTTAAATGAATATGCGACAAGGTTAAACAACTGGTGGAGTGACGTAATCACCGACTTTGAAGCCCTGCCCGAAAAGAAAAATGTATTTGAATTATACCGTAAATTTTCAACTTCATTTGTGGAGAAAATTGCCCCTAATCAGGTCAATCAAGAAAATAAAGGCACAGACATTTTGGACAATTACCAAAGCCGAGGTTCATTGGCTGCCTATTGGAGCGAATTAAATACCGACCTTAAAAGTGTGGCTGCAAGCGGTTGGAATGCCGAGTTAATACCCGACGATGAGATACTTGAAAGTCAATTCCCCGAAGTATTGAAAGAACTCCGTGAGAACGAAGCCCGTAGAGATGAACTCCAAGCCAAGTTTACCGAAGTAAATGAACTGGAAGATGATGTGTGGCAGGAAGAAGATTATGAAGTTTGGCGAAACAAGGAACTGAAAGAACACAAAGAGGGCATTAAAGCCCTGAAAGGTGAACGCAAGGAAGCCGACAAAGAATATAAGAATCTACAAAAGCGAATTAAAGCCAACGAAAAAGCATTAAGAGGTCAGCCTGAATTGGAAGCCGAAATTAAGACGCTGAAAGCAGAATCTCAAAAATTTCAGTCTGAAGTGCTGCGGTTAGATGCAATGATAGAAGCTGATGAAGAACGAATTGCCAACCACACCGAATTGGAAGAAGAGCTAAAACAATGCAAGAAAAAGATTAAAGAAATAAAAGACCGCAAGCAACAATTGGTCGACCGTGCCCGTATGAGTATAACTCCCGACGAAGCCAAAGAACTGATTTTAAAACGCTGGAAACTAATTTTGCACCAGACCATTAACGGCTATCTGCAAAATCACAGCCGTCAGTTATTGCAGGCCGTTGAAAATTTTTATGATAAATACACTACTCCTTTGCATGGTATATTGTCCGAAAGAGAGAAGGAAACCAAATTGTTAAACGCTTTTTTAGTAGAGTTGGGATATGAGTGATTTGAAAAAACACAATTCGGAGATACAATTATTTAGCGATGAGTTATTTGTTGGAATTTCGCAAATTATTGAAAAAGCACGCACTAATGTTGCCATTTTCCTAAATAGCGAAACAACATTAATGTATTGGAGTATTGGGCATTACACCAATACGAATTTGAAAGTGAATAACCGTACACAATACGGAGCCAAAATTCTTGCGACATTGTCGCAACTATTAACTTCGCAATTTGGAAAGGGATATTCATATTCTGCACTGACACGTATGTGTAAAGTGGCAACTGTTTTCGACAATGAGAATATTGCGACACTGTCGCAACAATTGAGTTGGAGCCACCTGATTGAGCTTGCAACCATTCCGGATGATACTAAACGCAACTTCTACACACAACTAAGTATTTTCCAAAAATGGGATGTGCGCGAACTTCGCAGCAAAGCCGATACAATGCTGTTTGAACGCACTGCCATTGCCACAAAACCGGAAGAAGTTTTAACTCAGGCGTTGACAAAACTGCAAGACGAAAAAATTCTGTCGCCCGAATTGGTGTTTAAAAGTTCGTATATTCTCGATTTTCTGGACTTGCCAGCCGATTATAGCGAAAAAGAACTTGAAAGCGCATTGGTAAAAAACATAGAAAACTTTTTGATGGAAATGGGCAGCGGATTCGCTTTTCTCGAACGCCAAAAACGAATATCGATTGATAGTACCGACTACCATCTCGACCTCTTGTTTTACCACCGCAAACTAAAACGATTGGTTGCCATAGACCTGAAACTCGGCAAGTTTAAACCCGAGCATAAAGCACAAATGGAACTATACCTCCGTTGGCTGCAAAAATACGAAATGCAAGCGGGCGAAGAAACACCTATTGGCTTGTTGCTTTG
>Ga0209417_1002918_pt1 | contig 24411 bp, 21 predicted proteins | sample RifGroF2_FD_184002 | JGI IMG/M metagenome (GOLD analysis project Ga0209417, IMG submission 184002) | Groundwater microbial communities from Rifle, Colorado, USA - Groundwater F2 (SPAdes) (version 2) | ecosystem: Environmental > Aquatic > Deep subsurface > Groundwater | place: Rifle, Colorado... | reverse complement strand
GTGCAGCAACCGAAGCTGAAATGAAAGAAAAGAAAGACCGTGTTGACGATGCGCTCCATGCGACGCGCGCTGCGGTTGAAGAAGGTTTTGTTGCAGGTGGTGGTGTTGCGCTTTTACGTGCAAAAGATGCTCTTGCAGCGCTTGTATTGCAGGGTGACGAAAAGCTTGGTATGCAGATTATTGATCGTGCGCTTGAAGAACCAATGCGTATTATTTCAAGCAATGCAGGTTTTGAAGCTTCAGTTATTGTGAACAAAGTGCGTGAAGGCAAAGGCAACTTTGGTTTTGATGCAAAAGAGAATCAGTTTGTTGATATGGTGGAAGCTGGTATTATTGATCCTGCAAAGGTGGTTCGTTCAGCGATCCAACATGCAGCATCGATTGCAGGTTTACTTTTGACGACTGATGCGATGATTGCAGAATTCCCAGAAGAAAAAAAAGCTGCAGCTGGTCATGGTCATGATATGGGTGGCATGCCTCCTATGATGTAAAAGTTCGGCTCGCTCGCCCTGCGCCAGTAATGGCTGGTGTCGGCCGAATCCGCTCACCCTGAGCTTGTCGAATGGGTACGAGCGGTAAAAAGCATGAAGATAGTAGTAAAGGAAGGAGAACGTTCTCCTTCCTTTACGTGTGTAAATAAAGATAAACTGAGGGACTGCATGAAAAAAATATATAGTTGGCTTCTGATGCTTTTTGTTGTTGGTGCTTTGCCAACAGGTCTTGTGGCTACTGAAAACAAGCTTAAACAGATCAAAGTTAATATTCTTGGTTCTGAAGAAATTCTTAAAAAACAGAACGAGCTTGAAAAAGCAAATAAAGAACTTACAGAGAAAGAAACTATTCGAAACGAAAAAAAAACTAAGCGTCAAAACGAAATAGCCGCACGTAACCTTCGCTTGGAAAATCGTCAGCGCTGGTACAGTAGATTTTTGACTGCCTCCAGAACACTTGGGACCGCTGGCCTGCAGGTAGTTGGCTTTGCTGCGATGTCCATAATGGCGAATATGTCCCCTGATTCTCCAAATACAGATGCTTTGCGTACTGAGTTGCGCGCTATAGCACGTGATGCAAAACTTCCTTGGGCGGATGAACTTCGCGTAAAGTTATTTCCGGGTAATATAGAAAATGCAGCTGCTGGTTATGATATTTTTCATCCAAATTCACCATTTGTAATGATTGGTATGGGGCTATGGAACAAGCTTACTCCTGATGAGCAATGCATGATTTTTTTACATGAATGTGGCCATATTGATGGTGGGCACGTTCTTGAAATGCAGTGGTTTTTAGCAAAAAGAGGTATTCCATTGGCAGTTCTTGGTGTGCAGTCTTTGCCGTATGCTTATTGGGCTTCTAAATGGTGCGTAAATAAAACTGGTGAAGGGATCTCAGCGGCTACACAATGGGCTACTCAAAAAACAAAAAATTTTGCATGGTATCTTACTCCAGAATTTGTAAAAAATAGGTTTACAAAAGGTGAAGAAAACGCAGAACCAGTAAAGAAATCAACGTGGTGGACGCCTGCTTTTGTCACGTCGTTTATCGATGGGGCTAGAACATTGAGAGACGATCTTGGTAAAGAGTTTGGCAGAGATCATTTGGTCAAGAGCTACCGTTCTTTTACAAAAAATAATGAACGTATAGCACCGGTGATTTTTGGTACTGAAAAACCAAGAACCTTTGTTGAAGCAGGGATAACCACGCTTGGAAGTTTTGCATGGGGTATGGCGGCTTACTATATAAGCGCGCAATTATTTAGAAAAAGTGCGTTGGCTTTAGGTAAAAGCCATGAGTGGTACGCTGACCGTTTTGCACTTGACCATGCACGTGGTCGTGGTGATGTCTTGGCATTTAAAAATGCCTTTGCAAAAATGTTAGCCGGTTATATGTCGCTCCTTTCCCAACGTCATGCCTATGAACTCTTGGGTAAATCACAAGTTGAGAGAGAACAATTCTTGCGTCACAAGGTTGAATTAATGAACAAAAACGACGTACATCCAACGCCATGGCAGCGGATGGAATTGTGCGACAAGTATCTTGAAAGATATCCAGCGCCGGCTCCAGAATCTGGATCTGCCGCGTAGTACATTTGTTTTTTTGATATACTTTCAAAAGCCCAGGAACAACAAAACCTGGGCTTTTGACTACAAAAGTTTTTTGATGCATAGGGGCTAAAAAGGTGATGAAAAGATTTGGACTACTGTTTGTCTTATGTGTGGGTTTAAGCGCGGTTGAGGGGGTTTTAGTTGCATCAGAAAAAAGCGGTGAGTACAAAAAGCTTACCTCAGAAGAAGTAAAACAAATTGAAAAACAGGGCCTCAAGAAAAACTTTGAAAAAAAGTCAGAAAAGCGCTTTTGGTGGTATCACAAGGCGGTGTCTGTTTTTCGCTACGCGGGCCTTTTTTATCCATTAAGTAATGATCTGTGGCATTATGCAAAGATATGTGATTCTTATGAAGATATAGACCCTCGTGTTGCTCAAATCTTAAAAGGTTGGGCGCAAGAGGCCGGGTGCACATGGGCTCCCTCTGCGCGTATTAAATTACAGCCGAGGGATAATGCAGCAAATGCTTTTTATCTCTTTTCTCCTCGAACACCACTGTTTTTGATAAATCGAGAATATTGGAGCCAGTTTGATGAGCGCGAACAGCGGATGATTTTTTTACATGAATGCGGCCATTTTGAAAATAATCATCTGGCGCATTATGTAACGTATCTTTTTGCTACTCGGTCTTTGTTTGGCGGGGGGGGTATGAAGGGGATTACAGAACTTGGCTTTTTGGTAAAGAATCATGGTCGATGGATAGCGCACAAACTCCCTTTTTCTCTTGCACAAAAAACAGAAAACTTTTGTTCTCGGGTAGGGGAGCATTGGATAGTAAAAGAAGTGTTTGGCGACCAGTTTTTGCAGGGTGCTGTACATCTTGGCAGTGTGGTTCTTGGTCTTGAGCGGCCCCGTTCGATAGTCGAGTGCGCCTTGGGATTGACCGGCAGTTTTGTGTATGGAGCAGCGATGTTCTCACTTGGAAGGCGCTACCGCACAGACATTTTGGCTTTAGGGAAATCGCATGAGTGGGCGGCAGACCGTTTTGCGCTTGACCATGCCCGCGATCGAAACGATATACTTGCTTTTAGAGATATGTGGTTTTTTAGACATATGGATTTGTTGAATTGGATTACGCGACGCTATGCACAGGTATTAAGTCGCATGCCACAAGAAAAACGGGAGTATTTTGTGCGTACTAAATATAATGAAGAATATAAAAACGATCCCCATCCAACACCATGGCAGCGGATGGCGCTTTGTGATGAATATCTTAAAAAATATCCGGCTCCACTACCAGCGCCTGCAACCACCTAAAAAATCGACAAAATGAAACAGCACAAGAGCTTTTTAAACTCCTTATTCCTGCTCCGCTTTTATTTGAGCAGCAGAAATAAGGAGTTTTGTTGCGTTGTTAATTATGTTGTTTTCTTATGCATTTCGCCTAAGACTGGCATAAGAGGGATTGATGCACCCGTAATCCGGGGGAGGCGTCCATCCCATTTTTCTATAGCTTTGATTTGTGCTTCAACTTCTTTGAGTCGAATGAGTTCAGGAGTGAGTGATTCACGTTTGACTTTGAGCGCAAAAGCTTCTGCTTCTGCACGTGCACGGGATTGTGTTGCTTCTTCTCGCACTTGTTTTGTCTGATTCTCTGCACGTTTTGCGTCTTGTTCTGCGATCTGTTTTGATTCAACGGCTTTGATAAAATCATCAGAAAAATCGAGGTGGGTAAAATTGAAATCAACAAGCAGAATGTGCTTTGAAGAAAGACGTTCTGTTAACTCGCTAATGACCAGTTCTTTTACTTCATGGCGTTTTTGGATGAGGCTTTCTGCATCAAATTTTGCAACAACAGCCTTAACGCTTTCTTGAACAAAAGGGTCGATAATAATTTTTTCAAAAGCAGTGCTGACGTTCAAAAAGAGATGCTGTGCATCTTGAATACGGTAGTTGATTGCCATTTCAACTTTAACGCTTTGCAAGTCTTTTGAAAGTGCTGTGGTTTCGATCAATGCTTTTTGAATACGAAGATCAAACATGGTGACTGAATCTATAAGGGGAACTTTAAAGTAGAGCCCCGACTCTTTTGTTGTCTTTTTGATGGTGCCAAGCCGCAAGTGAATGGCGGAAAAACCCGGTTCAACAATATAAAAACTTGCGTAGATCAGTGCGCCGAGGGCAATAAAAAGAATAAGTAAAAATGGGAGCACTACTGATTTAAAAGTGTTATCGTAACTCATATATCGAGACTTTCTTTATAAAATTTAGGTTGTTGACTCGACTATTGTAGCAATAATTGCGGTATTTTACCATCCGAAGGAAATATTACCCCACAGCCCATAGGTTTTGAGCGTTGCATTATTGTGTGGCCAGTCTGCCCAACCACCAATGGCGCAGAGGATGTCATAGTCTTTTTTGGTGCCCTGAATAAAGATCGAAGCAAATAATCGGTTTGAGGCGGTTCCCTGTACGGCAGCAGAATTAAAGTCGAGTTGTGTTCTACGGAGTGGAATAAAAACATCGTCATCGTCAGCGCGATAAGCAATAGTACTACGGCTTGCTGTCTTGGTCGCATCTGAACCCATGATACCATACGATTCCATGAGGGGCGTTGCTTTGTCGCAGAATGGTGGATTAATAACTTTGAGATATTCCGTTTGTGTTGCCCAGAGATTATAACCAACTTCAAAACCAAAGCCATTGTGATCTGCAGAAACACCGGTTGCAAGATCAAATGCACAGCCAGGACGCACTTCTATGCAATGAGTAAGAACGTTGGCAGCAGGGATGGTGCGTGGATCATTTCGACGGTGAACAAGTAGATAGCGGCTCCAAGGGTTTGCGCACAGGTCAAATACGCGTTCTTCATTACGGCGCATGCGATAGCGCAGCTCCATAGAACAGAAGAAGTCGACGCTATCTCTGTTATCTTGGCACTCATAGAATGGCAGCCTGCAGAGGAGGCCGTTGATGATTGCAAAGTGTCCAGCGCTTCCGGTGCTTGGTTTAAAAAGATACTCTTCATTTCGACGTGTCTCACCTGCTGAGGCGAGTCCTCCGTAATACGAAAGCGTAAAACAGTCCCAATTGATTACGGTTGTGCCGAGTGTTACTAAAAGTTCGCCAATACCTGTTTTTTTGCGACACAGATTATCCATTTTTGCAACGTTAAGATCATTGCGTTTAAGCGCATCAGTGACTTTTTGCGAACTGCTCTGTGCATTTAAATTATTTTGTACCTGCAGGATAGGAAGCGAAACATCGAGCCACCAATATTTAAGAAAATTAAAGCTGGTAAGACTGCCTAAATCTTGATTGTAAGCAAGTACTACACCCGCTTGTCGTTGCCATGGTGCCACCGTAAATGTCGCATCAAAATCAGAATCAGTGATACCAAGCCATTCAGATCGTACATCGCGGAAAGGAAGTGGGTCTGTGGGGAGGGCGGGATCGCTTTTAATAGAAATTTTTGATTTGCAGTTGAGAAGAAAATAACTTGCGGCACACTCATCACAACGAGTTTCTTGGAACATTGGTGTGATGAGAAAGGCAATTTTTCGGTCACCTTGTTTGTGCGTAATCTGTTCACTCCACCGATTTTTTGTTGCCTCCACAAAATAGTAGACGGGGCGTGGGAACATTAAGATTTCGCTTGCATGATCTTTTTTGGCGCCGAAAAGCGGCATTATTATGGTAAGTAGCGTTACGAAAACGAGATATTTCTTCATATACTTCTTCACACATTTCTTCACGGCGTATCCTTTTTGGTCTCAGACTATGCCAGATAGCAGAGAAATTCAAGAAAAAGCCATTCAAAAAGATAAAGGTCTTTTTGGTTGACGTCTCGATTGCCTCTGCTATCTTGTTCTCGATGGATGAGTGTAAGAAGCAGTGTAGTTATTTTTTTATTTATAGAGAGGATGTTATGAAAGTATCTTTTTTCAAAGCCTTGGTCTTTGCATTATTTTTGGTACCGGTATGCGTTTTTGCAGATGAGGGCAACTCGAAACCAGAACCACAAAAACCACCAGTAGTAACACAACCAGTATCAACACGTTGCCGTATTCTTTGCCCTTTTACAGCAATTAAGAACGCTATTGTCGCTCACCCAAAACTCTTTTGTAGCTTTTTGACAGTTTCATTCTTGGCTGGTGCAAGTGTTGGCGGATACTTCCTTTATCAAAATATGATTGCTGATCAAACAGATGCAACAAACGATGAAGAAGCAGTTGAAGAAGTTGCCGCTGCAGTATCGACAGGTGATGCGATTGCTGATCGTCTTCCTTACTGTACGGTAAAAAATCTAACCGTATAAAAAGTAAAATTGCCATCTCAGCTGAAATGAGCTGAGATGGCAATTTTTTTATCTCTATTTTTATCTGTAAACAAGTGTTGAAATTGTCTTTGCCATCACAAGCGACTGCTCGGGATCATTTTCATACACATTTCTTCCAATGGCACATCCACTAATTCCTCCTATTTCAAGGTAAGAGCGGAGTTCAGTTAAGAAATTTTCTGGATTTTGTTTTTCGCCACCCGCACAAAGAACTTTGGTGTTCCCTGCAGCAGCGACTACCATTTGTAAAAGTTCAGGTACTGTGTGAGTTTCGGTTGCGTGCGGTGCTTTAATTTTTACAAAATCAGCACCTAAACAACACGCTGCACTTGCAGCCCCTGCGATAAGTGTTCCATCGAGGTCGTTGGCAATTGCTTTGCCTCGAGGGTACATCCAAAGAACTGCAAGAAGACCATTTTGATGAGCTTGATGTACTATTTGTGCTGCTTCTTTGAGCATGTCACTTTCAAATTCACTGCCGAGATAAACGGTGTAACCAACACCACACAGTGAAAGCTGCGCATCTTCTGCACAGGCTATTGCATCATCCACGCTCCAGAGTGCTTTACTGATCGGATCTTTTTGCGATTGTGGAACGAGCCCCGATTTTCCATTAAGTTTTGCGATAAAGTTGCAGGTTGGATACAATTTTCCATAGCGAGCAATAAGACCAAGATGTGCTGCAAAAGCACCAATAAATGGTGATGCCGCGATGGTAAAAAGAGCGTCTGGACTTACGAGCGCGAGGCGTTCAAGTTTCTGATCTCCTGTAAAAAGGAAGAAGCGTTCAGTGCCTTTTGTCACGGTCAGATAATTTTTTTTAAAGAGAGCGATTTTGTTTTGGGGAACATCGGCAGGTATAATAATCACGGTTTATCCTTTTACATCTTTTAGGGGCATTGGTGCAATTTTTTCACGCACAAGCATCTGTTGAGCGATATCTTTAAAAAGTGGAACGGCAATATCTGCTGCATACAGGTGTCCTTTGTGAGGACGTGGCTCACGAATAAAAACAACAATAATTCGTTTATATGTTCCATTTTCAACGATTCCTGCAAAGGTGTAAAGAGAACGTGTTTTATCATATTTTTTATTGATCAAAAGATCAGCGCTTCCTGTTTTGCCCATGACTTCATAACCAGGAATGTGCCCGGTTATGGCGGTATTGCCTTCTCGATTGAGTGTGATGATACTGCGGAGCGCATCAACTGGTTCAGCTTCACAGACACGAGTGAGTTGAGGATCTTTTTGAGTGGAAGGTGAAATGATAAGGCGTGGTTTTACGGCGAGACCGCGATTTGAGATGAGCGCAAATCCGCAGGCAAGTTGAAGCATCGTTGCGCTGATAGCGTATCCGTACGAGAGAGTGAGCGGGGTTGCTTTTGACCAGAAGCGTGGTGCTAAAATAAATCCTGTCTGTTCGCCGGGAAATCCAAGATGTGTCGCATTACCAAAGCCAAAACTTTTTAGGTGGTCGTAAAGGCTATTTTTAATGCGGAGTGCAACTTTTGAAGTACCGATATTATTAGAACGACGGATAACATCGGTATAGGTAAGTTTGCCAAATGCTTTCCATGTTGTAATCTTGATGCCTTCAATGTAGGTTTCTTTGCGATTTTCACAATCAATAATTTCATCAGGGGTGACTGCTTTTTCGATGAGTGCAGCGAGTGCGGTGAACACTTTCATCACCGATCCAAATTCTCTGACTTCAGTGAGAACGCGGTTTTTGGTAAGAAAAAGATCTTGTGGTGTTTGCATATTTGGATTGAAGTCAGGAACGCAGGCCATGGCAAGAATATCGCCACTTCCCGGATCTAAGATGAGAGCAGCTCCTTCTTGAGCGCCCCATTTTTCGACATGTTTTTGAACGGTGTTATACGTGATAAATTGAAGATCGCTATTGAGCGTGGTTGTGAGGGGAGTGCCTTCTACGCCAACTTCTGTTGTTTTTTTTTCAAAATAATAACAATGGCTGCGTGCATCTTTTTGCAGACGGTAAACGGCAGGCTTGCCCGAAAGTTGTGTATCAAATACCAGTTCAAGTCCGGATAGCCCTTGGTTGTCAATGTCAGTTGTGCCGATAGTATTTCCAAGTGAAGGGTGAGGATAAAACCTACTCTGTTCACGAAGTAATCTGATATCGGCAAGATCGGCTTCTGCTAGGGTGTCAATCTCTTTTTGTGAAAGATGCCGTTTTATATACATAAAACAGGATGACGCTTTTTTATTGAAACGTTCATAGGCGCTTGGAAATTGTTTTTTTAAAAATGAGATGACTGCCTGTTTATCTTTAAGATTATTGGGAGTAATAAATGCCGAAAAAACCTCTTTGTTCATTGCAAGTGGAGAGCCAAATCGGTCAAAAATGAGTGCTCTTGGCGAATGTTTGGTAATGATAACTTCATACTGTCGATGGGCAACATCGGTAAAAAAGGGGTGCTCAAAAATTTGAAGAATGCAGAGGTGCCCCAGTGCAACAAAAAAAAGAAGTGTAAAAGAAATAGTAACAAGAAAGAGCCGTTGTGGACTTACGAGTGTCACGATGCCTCTCCTTGAGAAGTTTTGGGAGGTGTAAGTCGGGAAATTTGGGACACTGATGTTTGAGTAAGGCCAAGCTCTTTTTCGGCTCGATCACGCAGTGTATTGTTCTGTTGCGCGGCAAGAAACTGATTTGAGACTTCCTCTTTCTCACGCGACAATTGAGTCAAAGTATTTTCAGCTTTTTGTTTTCGGTACGAAAGTTGAATAAGATTGTTGCGGTGCCTCATATAGAGGAAGAGCAGCGTAAAGGTGAGCACTAAAAATGCAATTGTCTCTTTTCTGATCTGCATATTAAAAGCCTTTTCAGCATAAAAAGCCAACGGATGATGCGGTTTTTATCTGTTGTTACCGTATCATCCGTTGGGAGAAAATTGCAAGAAAAAGGAATTTTAGAATGCACGTGCGGAGCTAAAGTGTACTTCCATAATGTTTTCACCACGTCGTTTTTTGCGATCAAGTTTAAAGCCCCAGTCAACACGAATAGGCTGTGGACTCTGTACACTAAAACCAAATCCGACGGAATGGCGATATTCAAATGCATTATTACTTAAAAATTCTGGGGGAATACAATTGCTATCGGGTGTATCCCAACTGGTTCCACCATCATAGAAGAGCCAGCCGCGCATATTTCCATCAGAGGTAATTGGAAAGAGAAGTTCAAAGTTGAGGAAGAATGCACGTGATCCACCAAGCGAGCTGCCAAGCATCTGAGGGCCAATCTGTCCGTAATTAAACCCACGCACAGACATAGGGCCACCGATGTGGAAAAGTTCGCGATAAGGAATAGCACGGTCTTTTATGCGTTCTATTAATCCACCAAATCCATGAACATGGAAAACGAGTCCATATTGTTGAATAATCGGCGTGTACCAGTTTGCATCGATACCTGCTTTAACAAAACTAAAACATGACGAGCTGTAAGGAAGTCCAATTTTGGTGTCAAAATTCCAGAAATATCCATTTGTTGGATAGGTTGGATGATCTCTAAAGTCTTGTGAGAGGTTGCCACCAACCCACAACACTGACCCTGGTTGGAACGAGCGATCAATTTGAAGCTGAAGGCTGTTTTGTAGGGCTTGGTCTTCAAAGCGTTGTTTTGCGCGGGTGCTTGAACTGTATGAAATATCTTCATTACCGAATGAGAGCCCAACATGCATAAAATTGAGTTTCTCAACTCTAAATCCAGTATGTATTGCTCCACCAGCTGTTCTTTCGGCAGGTTCATTGATCGTTTGCTCAAAATCTTCGTAGATTGAGTCACGCAAGTAGGCGTTGACGCTCCCTGAAATAGGGCGATCAAAAAGCCATTCATCTGAAATAAATGCATCAACAGCTTTGCTATTTACCGCATAATTTCCATTGAGTCCATACCGAATGCCAGCACCTTGGAAGTTACTGTTTGAGACCGAGCCACCAATAGAAAAACCACCCGTTGGTGATTGTGAATCATTTTGCATGCCATAGCCAGCTTGGCACATGATCCGACCGGTTCCCACTTCTTTTACAATCAATTCAAGGTCTGCTTCATCTTCATCTTTTTTGATAATGCGCCAGTTGACCCCATCTTTTTGATCAAAATAGCCGAGAAGTTGCAAGCGTCGTTTTGATTCTTCCATTAAATTTTTAGTAAGAAGATCACCTTCGTCAAAGAGGATTTCACGACGAATTACTTTATCGATTGTTTTGTGATTCCCGACGATATCAATACGATTAACGTGAATACAATTGCCCAAATCTGAGCGGAAAGAAATTTCGACCGTCTTTGTTTTTTCATCAGGACGAATTGCCGGTTGAACATCGGCATAGATATATCCATATTCGCCCCAGATGGTGCGCAACTGATCCATGGTTGAACGTACGAGATTTTTTGAATAAAGTTGCCCACGATAAAGCGGGATGTTCGCGAGAAGCTGTTGTTCAGAGAGAATATCGTTACCAGGTGCTTCTACTTTGCTAATTATGTAAGGATCCCCTTCATCAATAACAAAGGTAATGTTCATAGTGCCATCAGATTTTTCGTCTGTAACAACATCAGTAACACGAGCGGCCAAAAAGCCACTGCTCTGATAAAGGTTTTCGAGGGTATAGCGATCTTGTAGAATTGCATCAGGATGATAGGTTCCCGATTTGTCGATAATGCCGAAGATCCAGTCTTCGCGAGTGAAAAGTTGTGCGCGTAAATAATCGTCAGGAATATGAGTATTACCTCTAAACTTTACACACTTGATCGTGGTAGTGGTTCCTTCTTGAATTACAAAATGTGCTTCTTTAGAACCATCTTTTGCGGGAACAAGCGTACCGGTAACTTCAGTATGGTGGTAACTTTTTTCGCGGTATGCTTTTTTAATTTGTTCTGCAATGTTGATGAGTTCTCTTTCATCAAGAGTCCTGATACGCGAAAGTTCAAGTTTTTTTCGTAATTTTTCGGTACTGTAATTTTTATTACCATCGAAGGAAAGAGCGCTGATACGGTCTTTTTCAGTGACCGTAACAAACAAATTAATTCCTCCGTTAGGATTTTCCTCTGTCGCAATCTGTATATTGGTAAAATAACCAAGGCGATAGATAGCTTTGATAATGGTTGCTGCCTTACGTGTATCAAAGGCATCGCCGACTTCAAAAGGAATTTTTGTTTTGATTGCACTCTTTGCAACAAGCGTATTGCCAGAAATATTAATACTTCTGATAATCGGTCGCGCAATAATTTTTTGTTGACCTCCTGTTGCCTCTCTCCCGGTTTCGTCAGGACTTCTCAGAGGTCCCTCACCCTTTGTTATATTTTCTCTCTCGTCTTTGCTATTTTCGTCGACTGATCTTGTGGTTGGTTTGGCAATGCACATAAGGCATGCTACAATGACCAAAACAAATTTTGGTAAACGAGTAATTTGGTAGTGTTTACTGCCCGGCATTTTTTACTGCTCCTGCAAATCGTGAAGTATTGAAACGATCGCTGATACCCCATAGGATACTATGTTTGAGAAATTTAACTAGTGCTACTCAAAACCTCTTCTCTAAAAAGAGGGGGCAGGGTGAGGAGTTAAAGCGTGAACGGATCGGTGTAAATTTATTGAATTTTATGGAGAAATATTGTGCAAAAGGTTCAGATAACCAATACATTATCGGGAAAAAAAGAGCTTGTAGTTCCTCATAAAGAGACAGAGATTTCTCTTTATGTTTGTGGTATTACACCTTATGACTTTGCGCACGTTGGGCATGGTCGTGTTTATATTACTTTTGATCTTCTTGTTCGACTTCTTTCTGCGGTCGGTTATAAGGTACATTATTGCCGCAATTTTACTGATATTGATGATAAATTACTGGCTCGTTCTGAGCGTGAACTGGGTGATCGGCTTCGTTATAAAGAGGTTGCTGATACCTTTATTGCAGCATTTGGTGAGGATGTAAGAGCGTTAGGATGTCTCTCCCCAGAATTTGAGCCACGAGTTACTGGAACAATCGATGAGATTATTGCTTTTATTAAGCATCTTATTGAAAAAGATTTTGCCTATGTTTCAAATGGAAGTGTCTATTTTTCGGTAACGTCATTCCATGAATATGGAAAACTTTCAAAACGGAGTCTCGATGAATTGATCGCAGGTGCGAGAGTAGAAGTAAATGAAGAAAAGCGAGATCCAATGGATTTTGCTCTTTGGAAAAGAGAAATGGGACGAGGATTTTGGGAAAGTCCTTGGGGCCATGGACGTCCCGGTTGGCATATTGAATGTTCAGTGATGGCATTCAAACATCTAGGTGAATATGTTGATATTCATGGTGGTGGTATGGATCTTATTTTCCCACATCATGAAAATGAAGTCGCACAATCTGAAGGGTATTTAGGGCATCAAGCTGTTCGGTATTGGATGCATAATGCTTTTGTGCGTATCGATAAAGAGAAGATGTCAAAGTCACTTGGCAATTTTTTTACCTTGCGGCAACTTTTTGAAAAATATGATCCTATGGTAGTTCGTTTTATGATGCTTGGGCATCATTATCGCTCACCGCTTGATTTTTCTTTTACCGATCTTGATGTTGCACATAAAAGTTATCAACGGCTTGCACGTGCTTTTGCAGATGTTGAAACACGAGGATCTGTAGATTTTGCACATCCTTTGGTGATGCGCATGGTTGAATTTTTATCTGATGATCTTAATACACCTGGTGCATTGGGTGTTGTGTTTGAAAATCTTTCTGCTCTTTTAAAAAGCGCTGAAGATCGTGCAGCAGTCAAAGCGTTATTGGTTAATATTTTGGGACTGGCGATGATTCCTTTGCCAGAAAAAAGTGTTGAAGTAACACCAGAAATTGAACAGCTATTACAAGCGCGTGAAGAAGCACGGGCTGCAAAAGATTGGAAAAAATCTGACGAAATACGTGATCAGTTACGAGAACTTGGAGTAGAGATTCGTGACAAAAAAGGCTGATGCAGGGCTGAGAATAGAAATAGACGCTTTTTGTTTTTCACAAAAGGCGTCTATTTATTTTTTTCTTTGTTTGTTCAGATGACTTATCCAAGAATAGTGCGAATTTTTGTTTTAAGTTCATCTTGACTCATATATCCCCGCTCTTTCCCTTTTACCTCTTTATCTTTAATAAAAATAAAGGTGGGAACTGAGGTAACACCGAATTTGATTGCAAGGTCGCGTGATTCATCAACATTAACTTCAGCAAACGTATAAAGATGTCCGAGATCGCGTTCAACTTGTTCAAAGATAGGTTTCATCTGTTGGCAGGGACCACACCAGACTGCAGAAATATCGATGATAACGGGTTTTGTTGCCTGTTCAATTTCTTTAACATAATTATCTTTAGTAAGGGTAACAATCATAAAATTCCTTCGTTATTGTTTTTGTGAGAGCTTGAATTTAGCCACAGATATAGTTTACTGAACTTCTGATTTTTTGGATCATTGTTGAAAAGACACCTTTTGATTCCGTATCAAGTTGTTGAAGGTCTGTTTTTGTTTGTGCGCAGAGAGCCTCTTTTGCAGCCGATGGAGATTCTTTAGTCTGTTCTTTTTGTGAATTTTGACGCTCTCCTTGTCTAAACCCAAGTATCGAAAGCTCTTTGATAGCTTCAAAAGAAACCTCTCGTTCAAAATCTCCGCTTGTAGCAGTCTGATCGCATGAAATTTTTCTGCCTCTTTCGACTAAAAACTTTTTTTCTTGCGGCTCTTTTACCAGTGACGAAAGTCCTTTTTCGTTTCCCTTGAGGGTTATCGTGAGCGCAATATAGTCACGATTTTTATAGCGCTTTATTCCTTCAAGTGGATTCTCAGCACTTGGTTTTATCGAGATGATTTCATCAAGATCAAGGAATGTAACATTGGTAGTCGGATCGATATCTTCGGAAAGTGTGACACCGTAAAATGGTATACGATCAAAAATCCCACCGACAAGAAGATTTTTTACCGCCTGTTTTTCGTTGTTAGTGGTGGTGAGTGTTCCATACACACAATGACTTGGTTTTTTTGGTCCCTGCTCCGAAGAGTTGCTCCCAAAATTTGCGCAGAGAATGAGCGCACAGAGCGCATAAAAAAGAGGGGGAAAGCGGTACATAATGCTCCTTTTTTAAAAAAATATACCTTGATACTATTTTAACACTAGCCGATGGAGGTGAAGGTGAGCAAGTTTTTTGGCAAAAGAATAAATATTTTATGTTTGATAATAATCTGGGTGATGGGTTGCGCTTTTTTAGCCTTAAATTAAGCTTATCAAGAATGGTATTACACTTATTTGAGGAGTTTTTATGGAAGACAGATTTTACGCACAATCGCAAGCGGGGATTCAGAGTTTTATAGCTCGTGTTTTTGGATGGATGTCTTTTGCGCTTGTTTTGACTGGTGGGACCGCTTACTACGTGTACGCAAATGAAGCGTTGAGAAACATGATTTTGGGTTCGCGTATGGGATTTATGGTACTTGTATTGTTGCAATTAGGTCTTGTGATAGGTCTCTCGGCTGCAATAACAAAGATTAAGTCATCGACTGCGATTATGCTCTTTTTGTTGTATGCCGTTGTGACGGGTATGACTCTTTCGAGTATCTTTGTCGTCTTTAAAGCACCGTCTATTGCGGCAACTTTTTTTGTTGCAGCGGGTATGTTTGCATTTATGGCGGTCTATGGCTTAGTAACCAAAAATGATCTTACGTCGATGGGTTCATTTTTATTTATGATGCTTGTCGGTATTATTATTGCATCGCTGATTAATATGTTTGTGCAGAGTGCTGCTTTCAATTTAGTCATCGCTATTATTGGTGTTGTTGTTTTTGCTGGATTGACGGCGTTTGATATTCAAAAAATCAAAGAATTTGCAAAATATGCAAACACCGAAGAAGGGCCTGCGGCAAACATTGCCGTTTTGGGTGCGCTCCAACTTTATCTCGATTTTATTAACTTATTCTTGCATCTTTTAACCATTATGGGCGATCGTAAGAAGTAGGAGCAGATTAAATGGAGGTAAAGTGGGGGTGGATTACATTTAACCTCTAGAAAAAAGGGAGGGTAGTGATGAAGGCTTTTCTTAAGGGTATGCAAGGGGGCGTGACGCCTTTTTTTGTACTTTTATTCAGTGTTTTATCTCCGGAGTTTTTACATGCACGGGCCGCTGTGTCAGAAGCAGATTCTGATCATTCACCTGTTCAGACGGTGACGCATCAAAAAGAATCTGAAAATTTTGATGACCCGCATATAAAAGAAAAAATGCAACGAAGCGAAGAAATAGTGAATGAGGCGGTTGCTCATTTTGAAACAGTTTCTCTTGCAAAGGGATGCCGTGATTTTGAGACAGATCGTACCTGGAAGCGTGGCGAATTAGAGATCTTTGTTTTTGGAGAACGAGGCGAATGTTATCTTCATGGCAATGACGCACATGATATTTGGAAAACATTTGGTAAAAAAGCAGTTGCAAAAAAAGATGAGCTTTCTAGTGAAAATGTAGACGGGAAGTTTCAGAACCTTATTCAGGAACAAGAATATGTGACTTCACCATCGCTTGGTGTTGCCGAAAAACCATTCGTAGATGAAATGCTTACAAAAGGTTCTGCTGGTGGTTGGGTGAGCTACGACTGGGAAAATGGTGCAAAATTTTCCTATGTTAAAATAGTTGAGAAGGACGGTTATCAGTACATAATTGGAACTGGTTTTTATCCTGATTCTGCTGCATTTTTTACTCAACAGTTGGTACGAGAAGCTATTAATTTTGCAAAGCGCAAGGGCGCAACACAGCTTTTTCAGCAAATTAATAATCCACGCGGGCCTTTTGTGCGTGGTGATTGGTATTTGTGGTCCTATGATATGGAAGGCAATGTTGTTGCCCATGGTCGGAATATTATCATGTTAGGTCAGAATCTACGTGATAAACAATATAATGGGGGATATCGTAATCGTACCATGATTCGTCTTGTGCGTGAGCGTGGAAAAGGATGGATTGAATACGAAGAAGATGGTGTTTTAAAACGAGCCTATGTTGAAGGATTTATCGACCCACGAACAGGGAAACAGTTTATTGTAGGGGGCGGTTATTATCCTAATGTGAACAATGACACGATTCGTACGTATGTCAAAAGTGGGATCGCTTATCTAAAATCAATGGGTGCTGATGTTGCATTCCGTGATTTTTCGAGTTATGCAGGAAAGTTTATTCGAGGTCCATTACGTCTGTTTGCTTACGACTTGGAAGGGACAATTTTAGCTGACGCAGAAAATCCAACTTTCTTAGGGCAAAATTTAATTAATATTCGCGACGCTGAAGGTAAATTTGTTGTTAAAGAAATTTTAAAGGTTGCAAAAACAGAGAAGAGTGGATGGATAACCTTCTTTGACAAGCGTGCCTATAAAACTATTTATGTAGAATACGTTGAAGTGCCCGATGGAAAATATATTGTTGGTGCAGGATATTGGCCAGCAACTAAAGAGTTTTTAGCAAGTACACTGGCCGAAAAAGCAGTGTCTCAATTGACGATAAATGATACGATCGAATCAATGAACATGTTTACCAGTACCACAGAAGATTTTTTGAGAGGCGATCTCTTTGTAACGGTCTATTCAGAGGATGGTATCTGTTTAGTGAGTGGTACCGATCGCGAACGTATCTGGTTTGATGAGAAAAAAATTCTTGATGATAAAGGGTATCCTGTCGTTGATACGCTTATTTCGACTGCAAAGCAGGGTGGCGGTTGGGTTTCAGTTGCTCGCTCTGGTTATCCCTATCGTGCGTATGTAAAAGAGGTTAAAAAACCAATTCTGCGCGTTACTCGGAAAGAATCCATAGAAGAGCGTGAAAAAGAAGAGGAAAATATCAATTTTGAAGAAAAAGTGGAATCTTTGCGCGGGCCTGTTGTTGATAAACAAGCGCCTGAAAAATCCAAAAAATCGATGATCGAAAAACAATCTATTTCATTCACTGTTTCGGTTGGCTATTTCTTATAAAATAAAAAAAGCCGATCATTCTAAAGTAAATTTAGAGTGATCGGCTTTTTTTTTAAAAGAGTTTAGTGCTTGCGTAACGGTCGCCTCGGTCGGGGAAGATGGTTACAATAACGCCTGAAGTAATTGTTTTTGCAAGTTCAAGAGCTCCCCACAATGCGGCACCAGATGAAATACCTACTGAAATCCCTTCATTAATAAAAAGCTCGCGTGCGTATTCAAAAGCGATTTCATCACGAGGAATAATAAGCTTTTGATCAAGCTTTTGCTCATTAAAAATAGGGGGTGTATACGCCTTCATATTACGTAATCCCTGGATAGTGGAAAAAGGAATGGGCTCAACTCCAACGATTTTGATTGATGGATTCACCTGTTTGAGATAAGCACCAACGCCCATTAACGTCCCTCCTGTTCCCATGCCGGCAACAAAGTGGGTAAGGTGTGGTAAGTCTTTTATAATCTCAGGGCCTGTTGTTTCAAAGTGTGCATGTGTATTAAAAGAGTTTTCAAATTGGTTGAGTGCAACATAGCGCTTGTGTTCTGCGTTGATTATTTCTTTTGCTCTTTCTATTGCAAAGTTTGTTCCCTTTGGTCCATCAGTGAGTATAATTTGAGCACCAAACGCTTCGAGTAATTTGCGTCGTTCGATACTGACACTTTCTGGCATCACCGCAGTGAATTTGTATCCTAAAAGTGTCGAGAGCATGGCTATACTAATTCCCATATTGCCACTTGTTGCTTCCAGAATTTCTTTGTCTTTACTCAGGATTCCTTTTTTTTCAGCATCAAGCATCATAAAAAGGGCAGGGCGATCTTTGACAGAACCACCAGGATTAGATCCTTCAAGTTTTGCATAAATTTCAACGTTCTTTGTTGAATAGTGCTGTAATTTCACCAGTGGGGTATTCCCAATTGTTTTTATAATAGTTTCGTATTTCATTGGTTCGTGTCTCCCTTTAAAATAATTTTCCAAGAAGAATATGGAGTCCACGAGGCCTTTGTGGAATTGAGTGCCGGGATGTTTTTGGCGCCATTAATTCCCCAGAAAGTCCTGCTTTGACTACGTCTTCTTTTGTTACCATAACACCATTTCTCCACGAAGAAACAGATATGGAGTCGTCAGTATAGTCGACTAAAGAAACACCGGAGCTTTGGAGAGGCCGAGAATGCGGAGAGCATTAAAACGATGATGCCCATCGAGAATAATATGTGTATGTGTATCAACAATAATCGGCGCCTCAATAAAACCATCCGATTGAATTTGTGCCATTAATTCTTGAAGATGATCTTCGTTAATTAATTCGTGCTGTTTTAAAAGTCGGCTTCTTATAATTGCCAAAGTAGTTGTTTTCATGGTGACACCCTTTTTTTATTTATTCTGTTTAATGGGGTTGTTTGTTGAGATAACATACAAATTACCTCTTTCTTAGCTTAGAATAATTAATTGCAAAAAGTCAATAAAATAAGGGGATTTATATAAAAGCGGCAGATTTACTTACTCTTCGGAAAAAATAGTCTTGCGTTGCTCACCCTGAGACTTTACCCTGAGCTTGTTGAAGTCCGCTCGCCCTGAGGGTTTTGCTGCAAGCAAAGCATGTCGCTTTAGCGGCACAATGTCTCGAAGGGTCTGTACGAGCGGAAATTTGTCATTATTTAGCAGGCTGTTTTGCCAGAAAATGCCCTTAGCGTATAAAAATAAAACATAATCAACTTATCTTGATAAAAACTACCGCTCGTACAGACCCTTCGAGACGATCCTACGGATCCCTCAGGGCGAGCGGGGCACGCCAATCTGCCTGTTTTTCCCACCAAACTCAACTTCATTTCAAGATTTTTTCTTAAAATTGTTACCATGAAGATGTGGGTAATGGATACACCACCACGAGCGGGGTTGGTGCGAAAGTCCCTCTATGGGTAACGGATAGTCCCGTTTGTCACCATGAGCGGAGAAAGTAAATTTGTTGATGGGTCAGAAAGAAAATTGGAATAAAAAAGTATGGCCTGCCATACGTCGCTCAGTAATGCTATAAAGTGAAACCCCTGCGAGCGAAGTATGGAGGAGAGAGTGGGATTCGAACCCACGATTCCGCGCAAACGGAATAACGGTTTTCAAGACCGCCGCTTTCGACCGCTCAGCCATCTCTCCAAAACCATCTTTAGTTTACGGAATTTGTCTGGTTTCGCAAGTGCTTCGCGATGCTTTGTTGTAAGAAAGTTTTTTGAACCAGAGATTGATGATGTAAAAAGACACAAAAGAAGCGGCATATTACAGCCGCTTCTTTAAAAAACTGAGATTAGAGATGGTTATTATTTTTTATTGGTCTCTTTTTTATAGACTGTGTGCATTTTGTCTATGAACTCTTGTTTGGTTTCTTTTTTTTCTACGGGCTTTTGTTTGTTGTTTAGGTTAAGGTTTTTGAGCGAGTCTACGTCGTCAATGAGATCGGCTCCTCCATTGCTCTGAAGGGCTGGGCTTGTAAGTAATTTATAACATATCCAAGCAAAGACCCCACATCCAATGGCGGCAGCGCCTACCGTTAGAAAAGGGTGTTGGCGTGGAAAATTAAACAGTGACCTGAAGAGTGAAAAAGTTCTTGTTGGAACAGATTTTGTGTTGTTATTGATAGTTGAAAGAGTAGCTTTAAAGCTCTCTCTAAGCATGGGTGCTTTTTCTATCATATGTGAACTTGCAGAACAGCTTTGAGTCGCTGCAGTTGCGACTAATGCGCCCAAGAAGAACTTGGTAAGCAATTGCTTTTTTTGAACGAAGAGTATTGACATGGCTGTCCCCCATGCTTTTTATTTAATTCATAAAGTTTTGTTTCTATCAGTATATTCCTATTATAAGCGCAATAGAAAACTTGTCAATTTTGATGCGTAAAAAAGCCTGTATTTGTAGGGGGTTTGTAGGGAGATTGTTGCGGATGTAGCAAAAAACAGGCCCATTTGGTACGCTATTCATGAAATAAGATAGGGGTTGGCATCGCGGAGGGTTTGATAATGCTTCTTTTACCACTTTTTCTCAAAGCGCTTTTACTGGGTTTTTCGGTTGCGATTCCGGTCGGTCCGGTCGGATTGCTCTGTATTCGAACGACGTTAATGCAAGGAGTACTTGCGGGCATTGTGGCTGGTCTTGGGGCGGCAGTGGCTGATCTTTGTTATGCCGCGGTCGCCGGCTTTGGCTTTGCAGCGATCTCAGAATTTTTAGTGGGATACAAAACAGTTATTGGCATTGTGGGAGGCCTCTTTCTTGTATTTTTAGGGTTTAGTTTTTTACGACGTCCACCGCAATTATCCCCTGCGCTTCCCGAGACAGCGCATTCGTACTGGGGGACTTTTCTCTCTACCTTTGGGTTAACGGTTGCAAACCCAATCACGATGTTAACTTTTTTTGGTGTTTTTTCGGTGCTGCGTGTGGTAAGTGGTGGGACGTTGACGCGAGTATGTGTGGTGGTAGGGATTTTTTGTGGAGCGTTAATCTGGTGGTTATTGCTTGCGCTTCTGATCTGGTTGGTAAAAGGGAAACTTTCGGTTCGCATTGTGCTCTGGGCAAATGCAATTGCAGGGGTATTGGTTGTTGGATTTGGCGCATACGTGGTAGCACGGTCAGGGATTGTTTATTTATCACATCACAAGCCACTGCTTTTTTCAAAGTTTTTAGTCTATTTGCAGGGTTGAGTTTTAGGTAAAAAAAGAAGGAGCAGTCAAACAGACTGCTCCTTCTTACTTAGATTCATAAGTTGTAAGAATTAATTTATGCTGGTTCAGATTTTGTAACTGGTTTAGATTTTGTAAGTTTTTTGGTTAATTCTATATAGACTTCTTTGCCGCCATTTCTATCTGGATGATATTTCAACATAGCCTTTTTCCAGCTTGCTGAGTCTTTTATGTTCTTAGAATCTTCTAAAAATGCAGGTGCTATTTGTAGGCATTCATCTTTTGCTTCTTGCGAGCTTAAGTTGATGGTTTGGCAAAGTACGTTAGCTTCATCAGCATTTAACTCAGGCTTCTCGGCTGTTGGAGCTTGATAGATCTCTACGGCTTTAGAATCGTCTATCAACTGTTTTTTAGTTGCTTCACTCAGACTCCCCCTCTTCTCCGCCTGTGTGCTCATATATGCGTCAACCCACTTCTTGAGTGTTGCGATAAACTTTTCGGTGGCGTTACGAACAGCGTTTTTGAGGTCAGTTGGTGTTTTGTAAATATCAAGTAACCCAGTCTTCAAGGTACTTAGATTGGTTTGAAGGGTTTTTATAGCCTTCTGTGCAATCGCAATACGTTCTTCCTGCGTTTTTGCTTCTTTAAGATTGATTAAGACCGTTGAGATGCGGTTCATAGCGCTCATCAATTTGGCTTTTGTTGCCGCAGGGACAATGGTTGTGCTCTTTGCCTGAATTTGAATGATTTCCATTGCGTCAGGGAGAATCAACAATGCACCTGAAAACTGAGGTTGCTGGTCCAGTGGTGTGTCGCCTAAAGCTCCAAGAGTATTGGCAAAGCCATCTCTTATGAAAGCAATTTGCTCTTCGTATGGCATATTAACAGGAACTTCAGCAAAAAGTGCTGATCCTGCAAGGGCACCGGTCGCAATAAGCGCCGACAATAAGAGTTTATTCATGAGATGTCTCCTTTTTATATAAGGTCACTGCCGGCTACCTCACCAATTGAGATGCTCGACAATTTCTTTTTTTTCTTCCATTTCTACTCTAACAACTCTTCAAATTAAAAATCAATATTTGTATTTTAATTTGAAGAGTTAGAGAAAATTCTTCTTAGTTTTTCAATAGGGTAATCGTTTTACCTAAAGGGGGAAGAAGAGGATTGATGGAAGACAATATCTGCCCAAGGGTTCCTCTTCTTCTTGGTTATGAGGGATTGTTTGTTAATGGAGGTTATACAACCTGTGCTCTTGCATAGTCGGCAATAACGCGTCCAAGCTCTCTCGCAATAGCACTCAAGTTAGTCTTCAAGTCGGTAGGTGTCTTGAATAAATCAAGCATGCCAACTTTGATAGCCTTTAATTGTGGTGCCGTCTCACCTTCAAGTGCGTTTCCAAGTCTCTTGAGATCGATTGCCTTGTTACCTTTGCGAGCCTCAATATATTTGGCTGCTGATTGTTTTAAGTAGCTTATCGCCGCGAGTAATTTAGCTTTGGTACTTGGTGAGACAATTGATGCAAGACGTGACTGATATTCTACAATCTTTTTGACACCATCAAGGATCTCTTGTGCTTGAGCAAGATCTTTGTCCATATCTGTAGGATTTTTTAATATCAAAAGAATCAGGTTGGGAGCGCTGCCGAGCCAATCCATTTGTGTATCGTAAGGCACTTCACCAAATTTTTCGATGTCGACATTAAGTGGACTGAAAGGCTGACCTTGAGCCGCTGCGCCTGCGTTTCCAATGGTGAATAAAGCTCCGACGAGAGCTGAGAGGGCGATTATTTTCTTCATACTGTTTCCTTTTGTGTATATGGTTCTACTTCTATTTACATCTTTATCATAACAAAAACATTGTTAAATAATCAATATTTGTAATTATTTTTTATAAATATTTCCAAGAGGGGCGCAGAGGTCATTTATTGAATGGGCTGAATGGAGCTTTGGTTTTGTAGAGTTAAAGGGGCTCTGGTGTGAGTGTCTGGGGGATATTCGAAGTTAACTATCGATCTGGACAGAATGTCAAATTACTGGTATGATATTCAAGAAGAAAATAATGCGCAAAATAGAGTTTTTTTAGATTAGCCTTGTTTGTGTGATAAAAATGCAAAAAATTAAAAATAAAAACATACATGTATCTGCAAAAAAATGAATGGAGTTGAAGATGAATAGTATTAAAAAACTTTTGTGTAGTTTTGTTCTGATGACCTCGTGTTCTTTTGTTTTTTCATCAGACAAGTGTCCTCAGTGCCAAGAACTTTACGAAAAAAAAGGCGAACACAAAGAGATTGTGTTGCATCAATCTTTAGATAAAAAAGAAAAATGTAGTCTTTGCGCGGAATGCGCCAAAAAGGCCCTTAATGAAGTTCTTGCTGTCGATGAAAACAATCAGTTTAAAAAGAAGCGGTGCTCTGATTGTAAAAAAATATACGATGCTTCGTTTAAAGAGTGTGACACCTGTTTTCATACGTTGGATTTTCTTAGTAATGATTGCAAAAAATGTGTGAATGCAAATTGTTTAGGATGGGGTGCTTTGGTTAATTATTTTGATAAGTCGCGAGAAGTTGATCCCACAGCACCTAATACCAGAATAGCAATTACGACAAAAGGAGATGAGTGTCCTGTTTGTAAGGAGAAGCTTGTCCAGCGTTCCGGAAAAACATGCTCTGGTTGCAGTAAAATATATTCTGTAGATAAGCAGGTATGTTCTACCTGTAAAAACATTCTTGACCCTGTTTTTATTTGTCCTGGTAAAGACTGTAAATATGTTCATACGCGTCCAGAACTCCAAAAGATAAAAAACAATCTGTTGTTTATAGATGATGACGACGATGAAGATATCGACGAGAGCAAAGAGGGGAAGAATTGCTGCCTTTGTACGGAACCATTTGATGACAACGATCACAAGCGGATTCCATTACATCCCGAAATACATAATGAACAGAACGACGATGAAAAAGAGTGCGACGCTGAACATGCAGTTTGTCAACAGTGTTTTATGGGGCTCAAAGAAACTAAAGAAGTAAAACTACTCTATGGCCTCGGGCGGACAGTTACAATTCAGTCAAAGCGTTGTCCGACATGTAGGCTTGATCTCGAAAAACAATGGTATAATCTTGAGAAATTTACGCTGGCTGAAAATTGCTGTAAAAAATGCAAAAAAGTCTCTCCGTATCTGATTAAAATACATCCGCGCGGCGACAAAAAAAGTAAAGATACTCACCGTATTTGTGTCGATTGTTGGGTGGATGGGCTTACGGTTGAGGAGGCACGTACATGTCCTTGTTGCCAAAAAAAGATCAAGCTTTGTGAATGGATACAGCTCAATAAGCCGATTGCGGGAGATTGTTCGCTTTGTCACACTGCGCTCAATAACGACAATAAAGTTGATTTAAGTCCTGATGC
>Ga0209417_1002917_pt1 | contig 24412 bp, 19 predicted proteins | sample RifGroF2_FD_184002 | JGI IMG/M metagenome (GOLD analysis project Ga0209417, IMG submission 184002) | Groundwater microbial communities from Rifle, Colorado, USA - Groundwater F2 (SPAdes) (version 2) | ecosystem: Environmental > Aquatic > Deep subsurface > Groundwater | place: Rifle, Colorado... | reverse complement strand
AGGGTGTGTAAGGCGTTCCGCCTACAAACCGCCACTTCACTCCGGCACTCCAGTTATTCTTAAACCCCTTGAATGCAGTGATGTTGATGATGTGCTTGCTGTCCCAGTTCGTGGGCAGGAAATCCCCGAAGACATTTTTGTATTGGCTAACAACAAATGTATAGGAGAATATCAGGTTAAGCTTCAGATTCTCTTCCAGCTTGGTCCGGTTCAGGACCTCGAATCCAAAAGCCCTGCCTTCACCTGTTGAGGTTACCTCTTCATCTCCAATGACGCCAAAATCAGCCCCTTTTGAAGCCAGGCTCAGGGAATCCCTGACTGAGAACGGATAGTTGGTGTAGTACTTGTAAAATCCTTCGAGAGTGGTCAGAATGTTATCTTTAGGCTGATACTGTAACCCGAGGATTAAATGGTCGGCTTGTATGTAGTTAAGGTCATTTTCCTTGTTGATCAAAATCCCTTCACTGTTCTTGTAGCCCAATGAGGTATAGGCAGGCAGCTGAAAGTACCGCCCGGCATTCATATTAAGGCTGAAAGCATCCGTAAGGGAGTAAGACAATGAAAGCCGGGGTGAAGTCTGTTTCAGCATATTGGACATGCTTGCCGAATAATTGTTCGCATCCATCCTCAACCCAATGGAACCAACCAAACGCGCATCCAGAAAGGTTTTGCTTACCTGGCCGAAAGCGCCCCATTTGAAAAGATTAAAATCTGTGGAATACCGGATATCAATCAATCTTCCGTCGGCATAAATTTGGGAATTCGTGTAGTTATTGTATTTGGCAAACTCACCGGAAAGGCCGTAAATTACTTTAAAATCTCCCAGGCGACTGTTGCTTTCATACCGGAAACGGTTTTCAATCTCCTGAGAGTTATAATCCAGAACCTTAGGGCGGCTTTCATCATTATCGGGATATTTATAGGAAACATTGTTCAACATGTTGCGACTCAGGACAATCGTTTGATAGGATTTTTCCTTGTAATGCTTGTAGACACCTCCGATGGCATAGCTCCATTGCTCATTTACCGGGATGTTTGTAAGGATATACTCCTGGGAGGGAGTCGGATCCTTAATACCCATATTGAGCTTGAATTCATCCAGTGCACCAATCGAGATGATTGAAAGTTCATCCTTTGGGGTCAGTTTGATCTTGTATTTCATCTGGTAATCCGTAAAGGTTGGAAGGAACGGTAACCCGATGAGGTCAAAAAGAAAGCTCAGGTAGCTCCGGCGGGCCGAAAAGATAAGGGTTGAGTTTTTTGTAACCGGTCCATCCACCGTAAGACTGATCTCTGATGCCCCTATGGTTCCCCGGAATTTCAGCTTGTCAGGGTTTCCATCCATCTGGGAAAACTCAAATACTCCGCTAAGCGCATTTCCGCGATTCGCCGGAAAAGCGCCGGAATAAAAGTTGACGCCGTTGATAAAATCAGCATTGATAATTCCCGCCGGACCTCCGGATGCACCCTGAGTGGCAAAATGATTGATATTAGGAATTTCCATTCCATCGAGATAAAACCGGCTCTCACTCGGGCCGCCGCCGCGGATAATGATATCACTGCGGAAGGATGCTCCGGAACCTACCCCAGGGAAGGAGCGGATCACCTTGGCCAGGTCCCGGTTGCTGCCGGGACTCGTTTCAATCTCGCTTACCCCAATCCTCTGCAGGGAAACAGGGCTCTCCTGGGTTTTGCGGAAAGGTGATGCCTTTACAACAACCTCTTTTATCTGCGTATCTTTTGGGTTCAACTTGATCTCGAGATAAGAAGTATTGGCATTTGTAACCTGTATTTCAGAAGAGAGTCCCATCTCATAACCGACAAAGGATGCCTGGAGGGTGATAAAGCCCGGGGCAAGGCCGGTAAAAATGAATTTGCCGTCGAGGTCGCTCGTGGTGCCAACCATGGTTCCCTTTACTACGATATTTACAAACGGAAGGGGTTCATTGCTGACAGCATCGGTCACATTTCCTTCAATCCGGCCACTGTTCTGGCCAAGAAGGGTTACGGGCAGGAAAATCGTAAAAATTGCCAGCAGGATCGGGATATATATGTTATTTCTCTTTTTCATGATCTTCAGTCTATTTGGTCAATTTTACGGTTGCTTTGCTGATGATAGTCAGGGCAGTGGTCATGGTTGATAGATCGGTGTACAGTTTACCATCCTTGCCGGCATAATGCCCATGACCGATCGGATTCAGATGCTGTCCGGTACCGGGATTCTCCATGTCGATGGTTACCGCGTATACCAGCGACGGCTGGCAGGATGTCTTATAATCCGGGTCGTTATACAAGGCATTGGTCCAGTATTCATTCCAATCCCACGGCTGGTTGATTTCCAGCAGCAGCCGGAATTTTGAAGGGAGAGACCTGGTTACTCCTGTTTTAATCACAAAATCACCGGCAGGGGTTGCGCCAGTAAATCCGTCGATCACGGGGTTGGTCGAGTCCGGCAGCAGCGGTACTTTAAAGAAATCAGACCTTTTGTGAAGCCAGTAGGGCAGGGTGGCAGGACGTTTCTGTGGACCCGGCCTGGTATCCCAGGTTTCACTGGTGAGCGGTCCATGACCAAATATTCCGGTACCAATGGATTTCGTTACAAACAGGGTCTGGATGTAGTTTTCATCCATGTCCTCAATCCAGATTGAAAATGTAGGATGGTTGTGGGCGGCTCCTTTGCTGAAAACCAACTCCAGTGCAAGATCTGAACTTGCACCCGGTATCCGGATGGTATCAGAAAGTATCTCCCCTTTGCCAATTCCTTTTTGAACCGAGCAACCGGTTAGAGAGAGGCCTGTTAAAATTGTCAGGAATACTATGGAAACTAATTTCATTTGAAAAGTTTTTAAAGTTTATGCTAGTACAAGTTTAAGAAAGTTTTGTTCAGCCAGGATAAAAAAAAAGCCGGCTGGAATCCCAGCCGGCTGCATGAAGAGAAGCTTACTAATTCCAGGACATCTGAGCGAGTTCAAAAATACTCAGATAGCCAAGTTGAATGATTTTTAACATCTTATCCCAGTTAATCAGCTCGACATGATCGTTATACTGGTGGTATTCAGCAGGCATTCCAGCCATGAAATAATAAATCGGAATTCCTTTGGCAGCAAATGGTGCATGGTCGCTGCCTCCACCGGGCTGATCAGATCCACGGAAACTGATTTCCAGGCCCATTTTAAGATCCGTGTTGAATTTTTCAACCAATTCCTTTGATTTCGGGAACTTATTGGAGAAATTAACGCTGATCTTGTTGTCCTGATTTTCACCGGGACTGTTCCTGGAGATCATGTCATAGTTTAGATTGCACAGGATTTTTTCCTTGTAGGGGTGTTGAACAAAATACCCTGATCCGATAAGACCTTTTTCTTCAGCGGTCCAGCCAGCAAAAACAATGGTTTTTTCTGGCTTGATCCCGGTGGCCATCATAGCCTTTGCGATCGTCATAACACCAACCGTACCTGATGCATTGTCGTCCGCACCATTGAAAATAAAGCCGTCCTGCTTGCCAAGATGGTCATAATGACCGCCGATGACGATGATTTCCTCAGTGTTTTTTCCTTCAAGGACACCGATTACGTTTCTTACTCTCACTATCCTTGAATCTACTGTAGTTTTAATCCGGATGGCCTTTCCAGCCAGATCCCGTGAAGCGGGTTTTCCGGTCTCAGTAATCTGTTTTTCAACGGCAGCAAAATCCAGATTAAGACCACTGATGATTTCATTGATCACCCTGTTAGTGACCTGGAGACTAATCAGTCCACCGTCCACCTTGTCACCCATCACACGCATTGATTTCCGAACGCGGGTTTGGGGAACATCTCCTTCATATTTGTCTGTATTGTAGCGAAACGGTACATTAGCAGCCCATTGGTTTGTTGGGTCATTGTTTGCCCGAATTTCAATTACTCCGATTGCCCCCCGTTCTGTAGCCCATGGAAACTGCCCGCCACCCTGACGGAATCTGGCCATCTGTGCGGCCGGATCGCCCTGGACCGGTGCAGCCGGTTTGAATTTTTCGTACGTTTTTGAGGTGGGATCCTTGGAACCTGGAAATCCTGAAAGCTTTATGACAAACTTGCCTTTAAGGTCAAGTCCTTTGAGATCATCATAGCCGTTTTTCTCGTCCACCAATCCGTAACCAACAAAAACAACCGGGACTTCAGCCTCAAGTCCTACCTGACCTGGTGTAACTGAAAAATCAGTCTGATAATCGAAATTTACCGACCGGAATCCTGTTCCGGTTTTGGTGACAACACTCATTTCCTGTATGGGTCCGGGAGAAGATTCAACCAGGTTAAAGCTCTGGAAGTAAGTTCTTTTCGGTTCCGGACGGGCTTGTGGTGCTGCTCCAGCTGCAGGACGAGTTCGGCGGCCTCCAAATTGAAAGCTTTCAAAGTCTCCTCCTGGCTGTAGTCCATACAGTTTAAACATGCTTGCTATATAATCAGAAGCAATATACTCCCCCTTGGTTCCCGATTCACGGCCTTCGGTCCAGTCAGAAGCCAGAAATTCCAGCTGGCCCTGGATCACCTCTTTGGTGATTGCCTGGAATCCCTTATCCCTGGCAGATTCCTGTGCATACTGTGGAATTGCGCATAAGAGGAGCAATCCGGCAAGAAAAATCAAACGCATCTGTTTTTTCATAGAATTAAATATTATAGTTACCATTTAAGATTTGCCAGTTCAAATATGTTCAGATATCCAAGCCTGATGATGTCTGTCAGGTAGGGCAGCACTGCTTTGTCAGCATGATCAGTGTATTGATGGTAATCAGGGGTGAATTTCCCGTGGATAAGAAAAATGGGTATTCCCGCGGTTGAAAAAGAGGTAAAGTCAGAACCTCCGGTGGGCCGGGCTGATGTTTGATATGTCATATCGAGTTTGAGTGCGTAATCTTTAATGTGCTGCTCGGTCAGCTGCCTGAATATCGGAAGCCCGGAAGAAAAATTGAAATCGCATTTTCTGCCGGTGCTGTCATCCGGTGCGGTGCGACTGATCATGTCGTAATTCATGTAGCACCTGATCTTTTGTGTTTCAGCCTTTGATACATAGTACTTTGAGCCAAGAAGACCCTTCTCCTCAGCGGTCCAGGCGCAGAAAATGATCGTGTTTTCAGGCTTGATTCCTGAAGAGGCAAAGGCATTGGCGATTGTCAAGATTCCGACTGTTCCTGACGCATCATCATCTGCCCCGTTGTATACAAACCCATTAACCTTTCCCAAGTGGTCATAATGAGCACCAAGCACGATGCAATTGTTATTATCTTCTCCTTCCAGAATGCCGATTACATTGCGGCCTTGCACAATCCGGGATTCTACCGTACTGTTTATTCTTAACATCACCATGCCTGAGGTGACATCTTGTACAGGTTTTCCAGATGCTTTCGCATTTTCAAAGGCGATCGGATCGAGCCCCAGATTGCTTAGCAAACTGTTAAGGGCGCGATCCGATAAACTGATCCGGGGAATTGAAACCGCACCCGTTCCCGGCAGGGATAATCGCCTGCGCGGTTGTGTGTTGAAAGGAACATCACCTTCATAGGTCTCCGTATTGTAACGAAACGGAATATTTGTGACAGCCTGTGTAAAGCCAGTTGATCCGTTTCGGATCTCAATAACGGCAAGTGCTCCTTTTTCCGATGCGATCCGGTCTTTGGCGGCATCATATTGGGATGGACTGCCAGCACCGGCAAAACGGCCATATGCGGGGGAAGCAGGATCGCGCCATCCCGGAAATCCGGCCATTCTTAATACAATCTTGCCTGAAATATCCGTCTTCTTGTAATCATCTACCCCAAGTTTCTTATCTTCAATCCCGTATCCGACAAATACAACAGGAGCTTCTGTTTCAATGGAATAGCTGCCCGGATTAATACTGAAATCGGTCTGGTATTGCAGCTGGTATTCCTTGCTGCTGTTTCCCTCCCTAATGATCAGCCAACACTCCTGTAGGCCTCCCGGAGTGGTTTCAATAAAATTGATATTCTGGAAATAGGAACGGGGCTGGATGGTAGATAAGGTTCCTGTCCCTGTGTTCCTCGAACGAATGACCATCCTCTGATCTCCTCCGGGTTTCAGCCCCATGGTTTTAAACATTGAGGCTATATAATCACTGGCCATATGTTCTCCCCGGGTGCCGGTCTCCCGTCCTTCAGTCCAGTCAGAAGCAAGGAACTCCAGCTGAGCCTGGATGGCCTGTGGATTAATAGATTTTAATCCGATATTTTTAGCACTCTCCTGGGCTCCGGTAAAAGCAGGAAAACCCAGTACAACCGAACAAATAAATAAGCGGAAATTCATAGGTCACAGGTTAGCGTTCAGGCAAAAGTAATAGAAGCACTACCGTTTGTTCCCGGTGAATAGTTAAAAGTTGTTAATACCTAAAGAAAGAGAAATGCACCATTCCATAGGCTCTCTCCTCTAGCCACCCCGGATCGTTGGCAAAGTTATTTGATGCCCCGTGCTCAAGGATGAAAACACCCTCTTCTTTGCACAGGCAGGACTTCGCAATGAGTTGCGGAAGCTCAGGCAGGCCGGGATGGTTATAGGGTGGATCTGCGAAAATAATATTGTACCGTGGTTGTTGCTTTTTCAGGAATTGGAACACATCAGTCTGCACCAGGCGCATGGCCGGAATGCCCAGAAGCTGTATGTTTTTTCTGATGTATTCGCAGTGAATCCGGTCGCGCTCTACGGCTGTAATATCCTTGCATCCAAGAGAAGCAAACTCATAACTTATGCAGCCTGAACCTGAAAAGAGGTCCAGAACGCGAATACTCTCAAAGTCATATCGGTTTAAAAGTATATTGAACAGTGCCCCCCTGGCTGTGTCCGTTGTTGGCCGGGCGTCGAGGCTTTTAGGAAGCAGGGGCCTTCGCCCGCTGAGTTCTCCATGGACTATTCGCAACGCGCAAGATTTATGAGGTGAGCAAACTGATGCTGAATCAGATTATTGAAGGTATAGCTGTACGAATAGCTTTTATTGAACTCCAGATAGGATATCTTTTTCACGTACTTCTCCAGGATAGATATGGAATCCGGAAACACTTCGATAAATCCGGATAAAACGAGTGGAGTCTCCTCCTGTGAAAGACCAAACTGATCAAAGAGGTAAAGGATGAAATAAATCATATCCTCCTTGTTTCTGATAACAAAGCTGTTGTATAAGACCAATTGTCCGGAATTCAGGAGCATCAGGTCGATAAATCCCGGGTGAACATCGGCATAAACCTGGGCCGGCAACGACTTATTCTTTCCATCCAGCACGGCATCATCAATCTGAGGACATGCCTGGTGGAAAAACTGGCAATCCGAAAGGCTTCCCATGGCCTGGTCGTAAATATCAACCGGAATCTGATGAACTAAAAAGGCATCAATGGAGGGAACCTTTCGGAAGAGAATATTATGATCAGGGGCAGCGTTTCCGGAATACCTGAAATAGGATCCGGCCAGGTCGGGATTGAACAGGGGACCGGGTATCAGCAATGCACCCGGTGACTGATACATAAAATAAACTGACTTATAATTCTTTGACAGGTACCCTTCGCTGTTCAGAAGGTTTCGGAGATTCTCCGCCTGCATTCCGGCAGGTATGCCGGATTCATACCAAAAGTTTTTGAAGGCGATATACTTCATCCGGATCGTATCGAGTATTGCAAAGGAGAAATGATCCGCCCCATATTGAAGGGATAGATGATAGGTCGACGTGATATTGGCGTCGAAAGTTTCGTCTATGATGGCTATGTTCCGCATAAAAAGAATTCTGTATCCTAAAATGAAAAAAATAGCTTCACCGGTTGGGGTGAAGCTACTATTTATTTCAAAATCTCTTATTATTCCCAGTTTCCGGCATTGTTATTGGCTTCCTGAATGTTGCCGACCCGAATTCCCTTATAGTCTTTTGCAAGGTCATTCAGATTAATGATCAGTTGACGGTCCATGCCGTTCAGGATGTCGAAGTTCAAGGCTCCTGCTTCAAAAACCTGAACAAGAACCTTTGAAGCAGTTGTAATGTTGCCTGCCTGAAGGCTAAAGGGTACGCCCTGGGTATGGGGTATAAACCGCAGCGAGTCAATCGGGTATCCTTCGGGAAAGATGGAATCAAGAACCGGAACATAAAAGGTGCGGCGTACAATCAGGCCCTTTGCAACGGCAAGGGAGTCGTCCTCGCTGCCTTCGGCATAGACAACCGGGAAGGAATCCGTTTTCACAAAATTGATAAGTGTATCAAAACTTCCGGTATATTTTTGATATACAGATTTGTATGCAACCTGAGCCGTGCGAATGTCTTTGAGGCGTTCAATGACTTTGGCGTCCCTGCTATCTTTCTCTTTTTCAAAATTGATAGGCTTCATAACACCACTGTAGATCAAATAGAACAGTACAATGATTAATCCAGCTAAAACAATCTGTACGATGTATTTTACCGTTTTCATTAGTGCGGATTTGTTTAAGTTTGACTGCAAATTTAATACAAATTTCTGACAACGGATTTCCTAAGCAATCATTTTTCCCTACTATGATCTCAGAGCAAATCGCTGCACTGATACGTCAAAATCTTGGTCATGTTCCTACAGGAGGTCAGGAGAAACTGATCGACCGGATTGCCTCTTTTCTTTTTGGACCCGATGACCGGATCTTCCTGGTTCGCGGATATGCCGGAACGGGGAAAACCACCCTGGTGGCATCTTTGGTAAAGACCCTGGCTGCCTATAGGTATAAGACTGTTTTGCTGGCTCCTACCGGGCGGGCCGCAAAGGTTCTGAGCAGCTATTCCGGTTTTCCGGCTTTCACCCTACATAAGAAAATCTACCGGCAGAATAAAGTAGTTGAAGGATTCGGAGAGTTTGGTCTCGACCGTAACCTAAGCAAAAATACTCTCTTCATCGTGGATGAAGCATCCATGATAAGCAACCAGTCGCTCGACCTGTCTGTTTTTGGTTCCGGCAGGCTTCTCGATGACCTGGTCGGGTATGTATATTCATCGCCCGGATGCAAACTGGTCCTGATAGGTGATGATGCCCAGTTGCCTCCTGTTGGTTTTGACCAGAGTGATGCACTAAAGTTGGAATACCTTGAGCGTTACGGGATGAAGGTTGAAGAATGCAGCCTGACGGATGTGGTTCGTCAATCTGTTGATTCCGGCATCCTGTCTAATGCCACCCACCTCAGGAAGGTGCTGTTGCAAACTCGTGATCGTTTTGATATGCCGGGCCTCAGAACCTCTGGCTTTCCCGATTTTCAGGAAGTCCGCGGGGATGACCTCCTAGAGGAACTTGAAAGGAGCTACGGAACTGCCGGGCTGGAAGAGACTATGGTCGTTTGCCGGTCAAACAAGCTGGCAAACAGATACAACCAGGGGATCCGCAACATGATTCTGAAATACGAGGAGGAGATCAGGCTGGGTGATCTCATCATGGTTGTTAAGAACAATTATTATTGGCTTAAGGATTCTCCCGAGATTGATTTCATCGCCAACGGCGATATTCTTGAGGTCGTTAGGGCCAAGGGGAGCAAGGAGCTTTACGATCTTACTTTCAGGGATCTGATGGTGCGGTTTACGGATTACCGTGATATGGAGTTTGAGGCAAAAGCAATGCTGGATACCCTGTTTGCTGATACCCCCTCACTTGACAAGGACCGAATGCGGAATTTCTTTGCGGCAGTATCAACCGATTATCAGCAGATGAAAGGAAAGAAGCACAAGGCGGATGCAATTCGTGAAGATCCATTTTTTAATGCCTTACAGATAAAATTTGCCTATGCGGTGACTTGCCACAAGGCTCAGGGAGGCCAGTGGAAGCATGTATATATTGATCAGGGGTATATTACAGAGGATAAGGTAGACCGTGAATATTTTCGCTGGCTCTATACGGCAATCACCCGAGCCACGGAGAAGGTGTTCCTTGTAAACTTCCGGCCGGAGTTTTTTACGTCCCGATGATTTTCACCAACACCCTTTTAGCACGCTTACCATCAAATTCCCCGTAAAAAATCTGCTCCCAGGGGCCGAAATCCAATTTTCCTCCGGTTACCGCAACCACCACTTCCCGGCCCATGATTGTTCTTTTAAGATGTGCATCAGCATTATCCTCATAGGTGTTATGCCTGTACTGGCTATAGGGTTTTTCGGGTGCCAGGCCTTCAAGCCATTTCTCAATGTCCTGGTGCAACCCCGCTTCATCGTCATTGATAAAGACCGATGAGGTGATATGCATCGCGTTGCACAAGAGAATACCCTCCGCAATCCCGCTCTCCCGAAGGCACTCCTCTATATTGCTGGTAATGTTGATTAACTCCCTTCTGTTGGGCGAGTGGAACCATAGTTCCTTACGATATGATTTCATTCAGTAGAATTAGGAGTCAAGTTTCATGTCGGCAACCATTGTTTTGATTCTTTCGTCCAATGCCTTTCCAGCAGCCGCTAATTCCAACAGGTTTTTGACCTGAGTGCGGACGCTGAAATAGAACTTAATTTTAGGTTCTGTCCCAGACGGCCGTGCCGAAATGATTGATCCATCACTTGTTATGAACTGTAAAACATTGGATTTGGGCAGGTTGATATCATAACGCAAATGGGAAATCATGTCATAAGCCTTGCGGACCTGAAAATCCTGTACCATCACTACGTCTGAACCCGCAAGGGTTTCCGGAGGCTGACTTCGGAATCGCTCCATCATGGCAGAAATCTCTTCAACCCCTGATTTTCCCTTTTTCGTGATGGAAATCAAATGCTCTTTGTAATATCCGTATTTAATATAAATGCTTTCCAGAAGTTCCAGTACCGTCATGCCGTTCTCCTTGGCCCAGGCGGCCATTTCGGCGAACAGGGCACAGGCGGATACGGCATCCTTATCCCTTACAAAACTTCCCACCATAAAACCGTAGGATTCTTCACCGCCTCCTATAAAAACCTCCTGGCCCTCTTTCTCGCGGATAATGCCGGCGATATATTTGAATCCTGTTAGAACCTCATAGGTTTTCACCCCAAAGGAGCTGGCAATTTCATTAAAAAGGGGAGTGGTAACTATCGTTCTGACAATGAATTCATTGCCTTTGAGTTTTTTCTGGTCGTAAAGGTTTTTGAGTAGATAATATACCAGCAATGTGCCAGTTTGATTTCCGTTCAACAGCCGGTATTCACCAACGCTGTCCCTCACCGCAACTCCTATCCGGTCAGCATCCGGATCAGACGCCATAACAAGTTCCGCTCCTGTTTCCCGGGCTTTCTCCAGGGCAAGGGTCAAGGCACTCTTTTCTTCAGGGTTTGGAGAATAAACCGTGGGAAAATTCCCATCCGGAATGTCCTGCTCAGGAACATTGATGACATTGTTAAACCCAAAGCGCCTTAAAATCTCAGGAACCATATAGACTCCTGTGCCATGAATGGGAGTGTATACAATCTTCATATCCTGATGCTTAAGATTGCTCTCCGGATTAAGGCTCAGGCCTTTCAGGCAGGTAAGATAGGCTTCGTCAACCTCTTTGCCGATGCTATGGATCAGTGAAGGATCAGCATGTTGCCGGACCTCCTTAAAACTCTTTATTTTCTGAACTTCACCTATAATATTTTCATCATGAGGATGGACTATTTGCCCGCCATCCTCCCAGTAGACTTTGTACCCGTTGTATTCCTTGGGGTTATGCGAGGCGGTTACAACAACTCCCGACTGGCAATGAAGGTGACGAATGGCAAAGGACAATTCCGGGGTGGGCCTGAGCCCTTCGAAAAGATAGGCATGGATTCCGTTTGCCGCGGAAACTTTTGCGGTCATCTCGGCAAAAACCCTTGAATTATTACGGCTATCGTGCGCAATTGCAATGCTCAGGTCGGTCTTGCCCGGAAAGTATCTGATCAGGTAATTGCACAGGCCTTGCGTGGCCATGCCAATGATATATATATTCATCCGGTTGGTTCCCGGTCCCATGATTCCCCTCATTCCGCCCGTACCGAATTCAAGATCCCTGTAGAATGCCTCGACCAGGGCTTCATGATCATGGTCTACCATAAACCGGACCTGATCACGTGTTTCCTGATCGAAATCTTCTGATAACCAGTGTTTCGCTTTTTCAATAATGGTGATATCCGGTGCTTCCATATCAACGGGTGTTTACAGTATTCTATTTTTGCAATTGTACATTTTCCAGACAAATCTTCATACTATCCTGCCAGTAAGGCATATCGAAATTAAAATCCCGGGAGAATTTTCTCGTATCCATCACACTGAATGCCGGCCGGCTGGCAGGAAGGGGGTATTCCTCGGTTCGGATGGGCTTTATTTTACAATTCAGCCCGGTTATTCTCATGATTGTTGATGCAAAATCATACCAGGAGGCGACTCCAGCATTGCAGAAGTGGTAAATCACCGGCCGGTCGATATGAAAATCACCTTTATGAATTTGCCGGATCATTGTTACAATCCCTTTTGCAAGATCCCCGGCATATGTGGGTGATCCCACCTGGTCCATCACAATTCCCAGGCTCTCCCGCTCAGCACCGAGACGCAGCATGGTCAGCAGGAAGTTTTTCCCATATTCGGAATAAAGCCAGCTTGTCCTTACAATGATTCCTGAACCTGATTTAATCACTTCCAGTTCACCCTCAAGCTTTGATTTCCCATAAACGGAGGCCGGATCAACCGGGTCGGATTCCAGATAGGGGATACACCCGCGTCCGGCGAAAACATAATCGGTGGAAATATGAATAAACGGGATACCTGCTTTTCGACAGGCTCCAGCCAGGATTCCGGGGCCATTCCCATTAATGGACATAGCTTTTCCCGGTTCCTTTTCGGCCTGATCTACTGCGGTATATGCGGCGCAATTGACCAGAAAATCTGGCTTTGATCTGGCAATATAGGTTTCAACCTGATTACGGTCGGTGATGTCAGGATCGGGGTAATCCGTGGCCAACCAGTCGATCACTTTCTCCGGGTCAGGAAGGTGGAGCAAACTTTGACCTAACTGGCCATTTGCTCCGGTTATGAGTATTTTTATCACGATTCCAGATATACAAAGTTCATGGATGCTTCAGGGAATCCGGGTAATACCTTGTCCTTGGCGCTTACCACTGCCTTGTCTGCCGGAATTGGCCAGGGAATGCTCAGTCCGGTGTCGAGGTAATGGATCCCGCGCTCGGCTTCCGGATAGTAAAAGCTGTCGCATTTATAGAAGAAAACAGCCTTTGGACTTGTAACGGCAAAGCCATGTGCGAAGCCTTTAGGGATATAGAGTTGAAGCTTGTTCTCAGCGCTGAGTTCAATCCCGAAATAGTGTCCGAAGGTGGGTGAATTCTTGCGGATGTCCACCGCAACATCCCAAACCGAGCCTTCAAGGACCCGAACAAGCTTACTTTGAGCGAAAGGCGAAAGCTGGTAGTGCAAGCCGCGGATGACTCCGAATTGGGACAGTGACTGGTTGTCCTGTACGAATTGTGCGTCTATTCCTGCTTCAATGAGCGCTTTTCTGTTGAAGCTTTCAAAAAAGTATCCGCGTGTATCTTCGAAAACCCGGGGTTCAATCAGAAACAGGCCGGGCATGGGAGAATCAATTATTTTCATGAAGGGTATTACCAGGATTTGATTTTTTCATTGGCTATGGTCAGCAGGTATTGTCCGTATTGATTCTTTTTCAGCGGGGTAGCCAGCTCAATGAGCTTATCCCGGCTGATGAATCCTTTTTTGAACGCAATCTCCTCAATACAGGCAACTTTTAACCCCTGCCTCTGTTCGATTGTTGCAATAAAATTAGAGGCCTGGAGTAAGCTGTCATGAGTTCCTGTGTCGAGCCATGCCATTCCACGCCCCAGAAGCTTAACGTTAAGGCTTTCTTCCTCAAGGTACAGCCGGTTGAGATCTGTGATTTCCAACTCTCCCCTCGATGAGGGTTTGAGAGCTTTGGCTTTCGCAACCACTGTTTTATCGTAAAAATACAGGCCGGTAACGGCATAACTTGATTTTGGCTTCAAAGGTTTCTCTTCTATGCTGAGAACCTTGCCATTATCGTCAAATTCGGCCACGCCGTATCTTTCCGGATCCGTAACATAATATCCGAATACGGTTGCGCCCTGTGTGATCTGCGCCGCTTCCTCAAGAATCTTTCCAAAATTGTATCCGTAAAAAATGTTGTCTCCCAGGACAAGGCAAGCTTCATCCCCTGCCAGAAAGTACTCCCCGATCAGGAAGGCCTGTGCAAGACCATCGGGTGATGGCTGTTCAGCATAGGTAATCTGCAGTCCCAGGTCTTCACCGCTACCGAACAGGTCCCGGTAAAGATGCAGGTCCTTGGGTGTGGATATGATCAGTATTTCCCTTAATCCGGCCAGCATGAGAACCGACATCGGATAATAGATCATCGGCTTGTCATAAATGGGAACGATCTGTTTTGAAATGCTCTTGGTGATCGGATAGAGTCGTGTTCCGGCCCCGCCGGCAAGAATAATCCCCTTCATGATCTATAAATTAAGATGAATTTTGAAATAGTCAATGGTCTTGCTAAGTCCTTCGTCCAGTTGAATCTTTGGCTCCCAATTGTTCAACTCCTTGCGGGCCAGCGAGATATCAGGCTGACGCTGGGTGGGATCATCCTGCGGCAGCGGAAGGTACATCAGTTTCGATTTTGCACCGGTCAGAGCTATAACCTTTTCAGCAAGTTCCTTGATCGTAAACTCCCGCGGGTTGCCTATATTAATTGGCCCTGTGAAATCTTCCCGGGTACCCATCATGCGGATCATGCCTTCAACCAGATCGTCAACAAATTGGAAAGAGCGTGTCTGTGAACCGTCACCGTAAATAGTAATATCCTGGTTGTGAAGTGCCTGGATTATGAAATTGGATACGACACGGCCATCCTGAGGATGCATCCTCGGGCCATAGGTATTGAAGATCCGGATGATCTTGATCCTTACACCATTCTGATGGTAATAGTTCATGAACAGGGATTCGGCGCAGCGCTTGCCTTCATCATAGCAGGACCGTAGTCCTATCGGATTAACATGTCCCCAGTAATCCTCCGTTTGCGGATGAATCTGAGGGTCCCCGTAAACTTCACTGGTTGAAGCCTGCAGGATTTTCGCCCGTATCCTCTTGGCCAATCCCAGCATGTTTACCGCTCCCATAACCGATGTTTTAATCGTCTTGATGGGATTGTACTGGTAATGGATCGGTGAGGCCGGACATGCCAGATTGTAGATTTCATCTGCCTCGATAAAAAAAGGCATGGTGATATCATGGCGTATCAATTCAAAATAGGGATGGTCCAGAAGATGAACCACATTCTGCTTGCTTCCTGTGAAATAGTTGTCGAGGCACAGGACTTCATTGCCTTCATTGAGCAACCTTTCACAAAGGTGGGAGCCGATGAAACCGGCCCCCCCTGTTATTAAAACTTTTTTCATACCTGATTTAATTTCTTAACCGTCGGCCCATGCCAAAATAGGTAAATCCAACTTCAACCATCTCTTCGGGGTCGTAGATATTCCTTCCGTCAAAAACAACCCTGTTTTTCATGAGCTTCGACATGACCTTGTACTTTGGCACCCTGAATTCGCTCCATTCCGTAAGTAGCACCAACGCATCGGCATCAATCAGTGCTTCGTATTCGTCATCGACATAGGTGATAACATCCCCTATTTTTCTTTTGGTTTCATTAATGGCAACCGGATCATAAGCTACCACATGAGCGCCTGCTGCCAGCATCTGCTCGATGAAAACCAGCGAGGGAGCTTCGCGCATATCATCGGTATTGGGCTTGAAAGCCAGACCCCAGATGGCAATTTTCTTGTCTTTCAACTTACCCTCGAAAAATTTGGAAACTTTCTTGAACATAACCTTTTTCTGATCGTCGTTGACATCTTCAACCGCCTCCAGGACTCTCATTTTATATCCATTTGCTGAGGCTGTTTTGATTAGTGCTTTCACATCCTTGGGAAAGCAACTTCCTCCATATCCCACACCGGGATAGATAAATTTGGTGCCGATCCGGGTATCACTCCCGATCCCTTTGCGTACCATGTCAACGTCTGCCCCAACAATCTCGCACAAGTTCGAAATATCATTCATGAAACTGATTTTAGTGGCCAGCATCGAATTGGCAGCATATTTGGTCATCTCGGCAGAGGGAATATCCATAAAAAGCAGGGGATGTCCATTCAGCACAAAAGGTTTATAGAGCCTGGCCAGCGTTTTTTCTGCCTGCTCCGAGTCGACTCCGCATACGATCCGGTCGGGTTTCAGAAAATCTGTAATCGCAGAACCTTCCTTGAGGAACTCAGGATTCGATGAAACATCAAATGCAATGTCAACGCCTCTTTTATCAAGTTCTTCCTTGACGGCTGCCCTGACTTTTATGGCGGTTCCGATAGGAACAGTACTCTTTGTGACAACAACCATATAATGATCCAAATTTTTCCCGATATCCCTGGCAACTCCGAGAACATAACGGAGATCTGCACTTCCGTCTTCGTCCGGAGGGGTCCCGACTGCTATAAATGCTACATTGGCTCCAACCAGGCTTTCGGCAATCTGTGTTGTGAAAAACAACCGCTCCTTCTCAACGTTGCGCTTTATAAGGTCTTCCAGACCCGGCTCGTAAATTGGAACTCTTCCATTATTGAGCAGGTCAATTTTACTTTGGTCAATATCAACACAGGTGACGGTAACACCAGTTTCTGCAAAGCACGTGCCCGTAACAAGCCCCACGTAACCGGTCCCGACAATGGAAATTTTCATGAAATCAAGGGTTTATATAATTAAAAGGGTTCAGTATTTGCTTTCTCAGTACACGATGAGTGTGGTGCAACTAAAATAGTTTATTTAGTGACAGGATTTGACCATCATACTAATTTTTGATGTATGGCCGTGTAATCATACAAAACCGAAAGGTGTTACCGCAAATTATTATATTTTTACTTCCATTGCACGATCCCTGATTTAATTGAAGTAAGTAATCTGAAATGGACAGAAAGATTTTAGTGATTGATGATGAAATTACCATCAGAACACTGTTGGATAAGTTTCTAAGTAATCAATTTGATGTAACCGCAATGGGCAATGGACAGGAAGCACTGAACTGGCTGCAATCCGGTAATATTCCCGATCTGATTATCGTCGATCTTGAAATGCCAAGCATGGATGGGTTTGAGTTTCTGTCGCAGGTTAAAGCAAGCGGTTATTTTCGGTCAATCCCGGTCATGATGCTCTCAGGCGTGGATTCCAGCGCAGAGCGGGTGAAATGCCTCAAAGCCGGTGCATTGGATTTCATGATTAAGCCCTTCAACCCTGAGGAATTGATTTTAAAAATCGGAATTTTAATGAGTTATCGAATCAACTAAAGTTATTTTCCGATGGTTGCTCCCGATTCGAAACTACCAACCCTGCTCTATGCAGGAACCGATAAGGCGATGGTCGAGGTACTTGAATCCTCCGGATTATTTGAACTGACAGACTTCGAAAACGGTTTCCTTGTTATCAGCTGGCTCGAAAATAATCCAACGCCGGTTGCCATTATTGCCGATGTTCTGATGCCGGGTATGTCCGGCTTCGCCTTACATCACGAACTAATGCACAATGTTAAATTCCAGACTGTTCCATTTATACTGGTTGACGACCGGATTTTGTCCAGTGACAAGGAAAAAGCATTGCAGATGGGGATCGACGACCTGTATCAGAAACCCCTGAACCCATCGGACCTTTCAAAAAGACTTGGATTCCTGATCCCGTACAAGAAATTCAAATCCATTATTTCTGTCGTTGAAAGCAAGCAGAAAAAGATAAAGATTCCTTTTATCAAAAGGGTTTTTGATATTGTTTTTGCATCCCTGGCCCTTCTGTTTCTTTCTCCGGTTTTTTTGATCGTGGCACTGGCCATCCGCATTGAGTCCAAGGGGAAAGTCTTCTATGCAGCAAAGAGGGTTGGTGCGGGATATAATATTTTTCCCTTTTATAAATTCCGATCAATGTATGTCGGTGCGGATGCAAAACTGAAGGAGCTGAAGCACTTAAATCAATATACAGAGAAAGAAGCGGATGAACCATTTGCCTCGGAATGTCCAGACTGCAAAAGACTTGGAAATGCATGCTCGACTATACTCTATATTAAAGACAAGGAAATCTGCGAAAACAATTACCTCCGGTTAAAGAGGGAAAAACTAGGTAAGACGTTTAATAAGATCAAGAATGATCCGAGGGTAACCCGTGTTGGCAGATTAATCCGGAAAACCAGTATGGATGAATTACCTCAGCTCGTCAATGTTCTTCGGGGTGAGATGTCGATTGTGGGAAACCGGCCAATCCCCTTGTATGAAGCCGAACTGCTGACTTCCGACGACTGGACGGAGCGATTTCTTGCACCTGCAGGTATTACCGGACTTTGGCAGGTAAGCAAGCGTGGTGGAAAGGAGATGTCAAACGAAGAGAGGAAGGACCTTGATAACCAGTATGCCCGAAGTTTTACTTTCTGGGGCGACATAAAAATAATTTTCAGGACTTTTACAGCCTTCATGCAAAAGGAGGATGTCTAATTATCAGTTATGAGTAAACGTACAATCCTTGCCTTGTCTGCCTTCTGTTTGGCATTATTTTGCCTGCACTTCCAGGGATTCGCCCAGGAGAAGAACAAAAAGGATCAAACTAAACAGGATGCGCTCACCAGCGATCTCCCCGACCGGGGATTACAGTTTAAGGAGTACCAGCAACTGTGGTTGCCATCACTGAATGCATTGATCCAGACAGCTTTGGAAAATTCTCCCCTGATCAGGCAGCAGGAAGCCATGGTAGACATGCGTGACTGGCAAACAAAATCTGCCAAACTTGACTGGACGAGGTATTTTCAATTGTTTTCTGAGGCCCGATATGGTGCTGTTGATTATGTTGTGGTTGGTGGCATAGGTACCGGACAGATAACCGATAACACTTTTCGTTATAATATTGGCACAAGGATTCAACTTAATGCTTTTGATTTTCTTGACCAGAAAAAAAAGGAAAAAACCGCAGAAGCAGTCCTGGATTTTGAGAAAGCAAAGGTAGAGGAAGCAAAAAGGCTTATCATTGATGAGGTGATAAAACAGTATAACCAGGTTATCACCTATAAAGAAATAATCAGGATTAAAAGCGATAATCTGCAAGGCCAGCTTACCAACATGGAGAAAATGGAGCTTAAGTTCGCTACTGGTGATGAAGACCTTATGGAATTTGCCCGAATCAAGGAGATTACAACGAAAGCCCAAGAGGAATTCGAACTGGCCAAAAAGGAATTCAGGGAAGCCTACATGCTGCTGGAGAACCTGGTCGGTGTTAAACTCGATCAAATAGCTGGAAAGAATTAATGAGTCTGGTATACTTCATCCGCCTGATCCTTAAAAACACCGGACTTATACTGGGTGTTGCGGTGGCAATGAGTATTATCGTGATGATGGTTACGGGAAATCAACCTAAGTCCTATACATCCTCAACGGTTATCTATACTGGAATTGCAACCGGATATGATCTGGAGTCCGGTGAAAGCAAACGGTTCGATTTTTATGCCACCAATGCACAGTTCGATAACCTGATCAATATTATCAAGAGCCGGGAGATACAGGAAGAAACGGGTATCAGGCTCATGGCCCAGCACCTGATGCTTAGTCAGCCGGATCCGGGTGTATGTTCGGCCGAAACCTGGCACGCCCTGATGAATGAGGTGCCAATTGAGGTTAAAAACCTGGTGGTTTTCGCTCAGGGCTCTGATGAGTATACCCCACCTGTTGAATCCCCCAATTTAACTACGGCTGCTAATTCAATTGCGGATTCTGCCAATCTTCAGGCAGAAACCGTTCTGGAAAGAGTTGTGACTACGGAATTTGAAACCAGGACAGACACCATTAAGGTCACCCGGTATACGGAATCTCCCCGCCAATATACAGTAAAAGCCGGTGATTATCCGGCTGCAATTGCAAAGCGTTACGGGCTGACACTGGAGCAGCTTGACGGGCTTAACCCCGGTCTTACTTACCCCATAACAGGCGGGCAGCGTCTGAATGTTGGTTCAGGTAGTCATTCCTACAAGGTTGATAGCGTGGTTACTCATACGATTCCGGTTGAGAAGGTAACATGGGTTCCTAAAACGACTCCGGCGCAGAAAGAAGGCAGCGGAATGGAATATGAAAGAAGAATGGATTCTTTAAATGCAACCTTCCGTCAAACCGTTCAGCGGGTCATCCAAATGGATCCCTATGAGAAAACGGTTGCAAACCTGAGGAAGTACAAGGAAAAGGATCAGACCAACTATATTTATAAAACCCTCCAATCATCGAACCCGATCTATAGTGTACAAAAGATCAGTTCGGTGAAGGTAGTTCGAATTCAGAGTTCCGATATGTTGCGCCTGACTTATGATTCTCATGATCAGGCGGTTTGTATGAATACCCTGAAAATTATAACCAAGGTTTTTTCGGAGAAAAACCAAAACATAACAGCTTTTCAGACTAATCTGGTGTCTGATTTTTTTAGAGAAAAAGTTGAATTAACCAAAATCAGGCTAGACAGTCTTGAGGGAAAACTCCTCGAGTTCAACAGTGAGAACAGAATCATTAATTATAATGAACAGACTAAGTTTATTGCTGAGCAGAAAGAGACATTGGACAAGGAGTGGTCCCTGGCATACGGTAATCTCTCAGCCGGGAAAGCGGCCTTGCAGGTTATTGAAGAAAACCTTGATGAGAAGGCCCGGCTGTTCATTCAAAATACAGACATCCTTGAAAGAAGGCGACAACTTCATGAGGTGTCAACCCTGATCGCCACCGAAGAAATAAAGGCTGAATTGAGTCCGGATGTGATCAGTGGGCTTAAGGCTGAGGCAGAGAAGATTAAATCAGGATTGTCTGAGGCGGTGAAAAGTTCATACCAGGCTGAAAGGACCAAAGACGGGATCAATATTAAGGAGGTTCTTACTGCATGGTTTCAGAAAGTGATCGCTGTTGAAGAGGCACGCGCTATATATGAGGTTCTGACGGACCGTAAAGCCAGGTTCCTTAAAAAATATGATGAGTTCGCACCCCTTGGCAGCCGGATGCGGCAATTGGAGCGGGAAATTGATCTGGCCCAGCAGGATTATATGAACCACCTTCATAATCTCAATCTGAGCATTATGAAGCAGAAGAATGTGGAACAGTCAGATGTTCAGGTCCTTGATGAACCGATTTTTCCTATCAAGTCCAATCCGTCCAAGCGAATGTTCTCGGTGATCGCTGCTTTCCTTGCCGGTTTAATCATTACTGCTGCCTTGATTATTCTGTTGGAATTTCTCGATACCTCAATCAAGTTTCCGGAACGTTTTTCAGAGCTTACAGGCTTGCCACTATTGGGAGCATTCCCTAAGCTGCCCGGAAGACCGGATCCAAAAATTGATTATAATCTTATTACCAGCCGTTCAATCGATCAGATTTGCCAAAAGATCCGATTGGAGGAACTTAAGCAGAAAAACAGGGGTGATCAGCCGTTCATTGTGTTCATTCTGAGCACGCGTGACCAGGAAGGCAAAACTTTCCTGGGATCAAGGATCACGGAAAAATTGCGGGTAACCGGTTCAAAGGTTCTATTCATCAAGCCGCAGGAATCCAGAAACCCTGATGATTTTCAAAACCAATTTCAACGATTCGGTACCGGATCCGATGCCTGGGATTTTGAATATGAGGTTCCGGATAACTTCTTGATAATTAGAAATATAAATGAATTGTTGCGAAACTTCACCTTTCTGACGAAGGGTTATCAGTTCATTTTTATCGAGCTACCAGCCTTATTGGCAAATGAATATCCTGCCTCAATGGTTAATTCCGGAAATCTGTCCATAGTAATCGGGCGAGCCAGCCGGACATGGAACCGGGCTGATGAGGAGATTCTGAAGCTCTATGCAAATAATATTAATCATCCAATGCTTGCTCTTCTTGATGGTTGTGGTATTGATAACATCGAGACCATCATCGGAGAGATACCAAAAAGACGGAGTGTCATCCGGAAACTCATCAAAAAGATTATAAACTTGGATCTTAAAGGGATACGGACGTATTAACAGGTTGTCGTGAACAGATTAGTGAAAATCATAAGGGCTGAGAATTCATTATCGCTCATAGGTAACCTCGTTTTTGCCTTGTTCGGTTTTGCCAATATTTTTATTCTGGCCCGTACCTTTGGTGAGGATGATTTCGGTGAATGGGTTTTGTATCTGTCGGGAATGGCCTTGCTCGAGATGATCCGGAAGGGCATTACCAGTACCCCGTTGGTGAGGTTTCTTTCAGGATCAGGGACTGAAGAGGAGGAGCGCTCCACGGTCGGGTCTGCCTGGTTTTTGTCGGTACTGGTTACGATTGCCGGCATTATTCTGATATACTCAGGCCTGTTGTTATTTCCTGATCCTATTCACAATAAGGGGTTTGATCTGTTTTTTATCTGGTACCCGCTGTTATCTGTAAGCCAGAAATAATTGAACACAGCTCTCTCAGTACTTCAGGCCCGAAGGCAATTCGGAAGGATATTGAATCTGCGGGCTGTTAATATGGGGTCCTTCTTCGTTTTTCTGGTGATCAATTATTTCTGGCTTCACTGGAGCATTACTGCCGTGGTTATTGCGCACCTGGGATCGCATCTGCTGGCATCCCTCTACAGCATTGTTAAAGGGTGGGATGGCATTCGGTTTATTCGTTATACAACAAAAGCCAGACTGCTTGAGCAGCTGCATTTCGGAAAATTCAGCCTCGTGACCCTGATTGGCAGCAATCTGCTCAAAAGTTCCGATACTATTATTATTGGTATCATGATGACGGGTGCCGATGTGGCTTACTACAGCATTCCGCTGAAGCTGATCGAAGTGATTGAAATCCCTCTCAGAAGTCTTGTCCAGGTGGCCTTTCCTGCCATGAGCAAGGCAAGCCGGCAAGACAAGCCGGAAGAGGTGAGGAAAATCTTTTACCGGTACACCGGTTTGGCAACTTTGCTATTCATACCGATGGCAATCCTTCTTTTCTTCCTTGCGAAGCCACTGACCCTGCTTCTTGGAGGTGCTGCCTATGTCGGGTCGTTCACAATTTTTCAGATCTTCCTGATCTATTCACTTCTGTTGCCCATGGACCGGTTCTCCGGTGTTACACTCGATGCCATCAATCGACCCGCTCTCAATACCGTCAAGGTCCTCTGCATGGCATTCGTGAACATTGTTGGCGACATCCTGGTGATCCGGTATTTTGGTTCCCTGGAGGGCGTTGCCATTTGTACCATTCTGAATTCAGCCGCCGGAGTGATTGTGGGTAACCTGTTTCTCCGGCACGATCTGGGTACCAACATGCTTCGGATTTTCCCGGAGGGCATAAGGTATATCCGGGAATCGGTCCTCCATTTCTTAAAAAAGTAGGAGATGGAGAGCCTGTTTCCAGACACCGGCGCGGAAAGGATTAAAAAGCCATTCTTCATTCTGTCGTTGGCCTTCTTTGCCATTGCAGCAGCCCTTGCGATTGGTGCTAAAGGACCGGTTGTCGGTGCATTGCTGGTTGTCATCCCAATCGGGGTTTATATATTGATCCGGATTTTTCTGGAACCAAGATTCGGTCTTATCCTTTCATTTTTACTCTCCTTTTTTGCTATCGGAATCACCCGCTATATAGAGGGCATTCCGTTTGGCCTGGGTGTAGATGCACTACTCGTTGTCACCCTTATTGCAATAATTCTGGGCGGAGGACGGAAAATAAATTGGAAGGATGCAGGGAACGATTTCACGGCGGTTTCGGCAATCTGGATGGGTTACACAATTATGGAAATTGCAAATCCTCAGTCGGTTAGTATCACCGCTTGGTTCTACGCAATGAGGGGGGTGGCCTTCTACCAGATCCTGATGATTCCGATTGCATTCCTGCTTATCAGGGATAAGCGCGACCTCCAGCTTTTTCTGATAGGCTGGTTGTTTATTTCAGTGATGGCCGCACTCAAGGGATTTCAACAAATCGAAATCGCTCCGGACCGATGGGAAGAGCGGTGGTTGGATTCCGGGGGCGCGCTTACGCACCGGATCCAGGGACGATTAAGAGCTTTCAGCTTCTATTCTGATGCGGGCCAGTTTGGGGCAGCCATGGGGCATGCCTCGCTTGTTGCTGCCATTATTGCTCTCGGAAAAGTGAGCAAAAAAAAGCGGATTATATTACTGGCCATTTCATTGATAACCCTCATGGGCATGCTCTATTCCGGTACACGCGGAGCGATTGCAGTACCCGCTGCCGGAGCCATGCTGTACCTGTTCCTGAGTAAAAACTTTAAGATATTCGCTTTGGGCGTATTACTGGTTGCCGGAACCTACGGAGTTTTACGGTACACCATGGTGGGTAATACCAATTACCAGGTATACAGGCTTAGGACAGCAGTAAGGCCTTCTCAGGACCGCTCCTTTCAGGTTCGGTTATA
>Ga0209417_1002915_pt1 | contig 24445 bp, 23 predicted proteins | sample RifGroF2_FD_184002 | JGI IMG/M metagenome (GOLD analysis project Ga0209417, IMG submission 184002) | Groundwater microbial communities from Rifle, Colorado, USA - Groundwater F2 (SPAdes) (version 2) | ecosystem: Environmental > Aquatic > Deep subsurface > Groundwater | place: Rifle, Colorado... | reverse complement strand
CCCGCCATGGGGATGAGCAGCCGCGCATCGGCCGCTTCATGGACATCCTGCGGAACGCCCGCGCTTTCACTGCCCATGAGCAGGATGTCATCCGGGCGAAAAACAAACTTCGTGTAAGGCATGTCGCCTTTGGTGGTAACGAGAACAACGCGCCGATTCTTTTCCGTCTCGCAAAACGCACGCCACGACACATGGCGGATGACCTGCACCTTCTCCATGTAATCCATCCCGGCCCGACGCATTTTTTCTTCATCCCACACAAAGCCGCACGGCTCGATGACGTGCAGGCGCACGCCCATGCAGGCGCACAGGCGCATCATGGCCCCGGTGTTCTGGGCAATGTCGGGCTGGTAAAGGGCAAGATCAGGCATCAAAAAAACTCCGGCAGCCATGAAGACCGCCGGAGCATAACCGCAAAAGCGCCGGGTTTTCAACCCTTGCAGCCAGTACACCCACAATTTTCACCGCATGAGCAGGGACAGAAAACGCCACATGACTTTTTCTATCCTAAAATATACCCTCTATTCATTTAATCTGACCTAGCCAGACATTCCCGAAATAGGCATTTTGGGGCTCCTAAGAGGCCACCTTTTCATCCTATGAATTCCAATGTTGCCATAGGACGATTGTTCATGATAATGAAAAAAATACAAGTATCAGTTATTCAGCCTTGCAGATGAATCTCCCCACCAAGAGGAAGCTGATCATGATCCAGAATTTAATATTCATGATGGGCAGTTGCGCCCTATGCAGCGTTCTTGTCTTTAAAAAAGTTAAGTCTTGGCTAGGACGGATAATCTTATTTATATCGATATGGGGCGCAGGAACAACCCTATTCATTATGATCGAATCAACATCGCATAACGATAAGAACTTAGCCTTTAAAGCTGATTCCATCGGAAGCATCCTTGGAGGCATGCAGGATGATAATGTCGTTGATGTCTCCAAAAATGGAGACCTTTTCGATGAATACGGCATCACGCTCGGAACAGAAAAAAAGCCAGACATTCTCGACGAATACGGCATCGAAGCTCCGCCCCCGTTCATCAACACGCGTCCGGATGAATTTGGCGAAAACAAAAATATGTTTGTTAAGCAAACTGGACAGGTTAAAGCAGAATCGATCGCAAACACTTATGCACCTAATACAGATATTTGCTATCATAAAGATGAACGTCTAGCAGCAGAATTAACGGGCTTTATGTTAGGTCAAGGGCATTATGCAATAAGATGCGACAGCCTATTAAAAACAAACGATTACGAAAACCTTCAAAAGCAGATTTTTGAAGCGCACAAAAATACAATAAAAGACTTTATGCAACCAATGGAAAAATTTATTGCCAGATACAACTTGGATTCCAAGGAGTATGTATTTGCATTAAACGCAACGGTTTACAACCTCGTAGAAAATCAACCCATTAATAAAGATATCTGCAAATCATTCTACGAAGAGATGCAGCTAAGAAAATCAAATTGGAGACGCATAATTTCACAAGTTCTCGCAGCAACAATCATTTACGAATACCCAATCAATAACTGCCACGATGATGATGAAAAATAAAATGTCCAGCATTAACACCTATTTCCCGCCTGGATTTCAGACGAACATGCAGGCGCACAGGCGCATCATGGCCCCGGTGTTCTGGGCAATGTCGGGCTGGTAAAGGGCAAGATCAGGCATCAAAAAAAACTCCGGCAGCCATGAAGACCGCCGGAGCATAACCGCAAAAGCGCCGGGTTTTCAACCCTTGCAGCCAGTGCACCCACAATTTTCACCGCATGAGCAGGGAGCCCCATTCATGCAGCCGCAATCCGTGGCAACGGCCGCCGTTTTGTTGCCCATGGAGCTAGAAAGGCTCTGGCAACATGCCGCTTTGGCAGAGCCGGCCATCATTGCGCAAGCGCACAAGGCAAAGGCCGTCATCTTCAGAGTCGTCATTTCTATTCCTCCTTCAAAAGGAAAGGATTGAAAAACCCCGAATCAATCGGTTTCACGTTTGAAAAGCGCGACCAGTTCGGAGGTCTTGCTCGCAACGTCATCCGGTGAACCACTTGCAAACGCCTCACGGACGCAATGCTCCACATGCTCCTTGAGCAGCACGGCATTGAGCCCCTTAAGCGCAGCGCGCACGGCTTCCACCTGGATCATGATGTCGGGACAGTATGTCCGCGCCTCAATCATCCTCTCGATTCCCGCAACCTGCCCCGCAATGCGGCGCAGCCTTTTGAGCTGGGCCGAATGGTCGGGATGATGGTTGGGGCCGGAGACGCAACCCGGGCATTTTTCCTTGGTCATGATTCCCTCACAGTCTTGTCGCAAGACACCTCTCTTATATACCCCATGGGGGTATACGTCAAGACACGAAAAACAGGCAGAGGCATCAAAAAAAACTCCGGCAGCCATAAGGACCGCCGGAGCATGATTGAACCAGGCGCCGAAGCGCAAGGTCTTGTAAAAATTTCTATTTGGGAGCCAAAACAGGTTTTTGGCCCGGCAACCCGACAGGAGCAGCTTTCCGGACATGGATCCGGCAGGCATCCTGCAAGGCCACACCATCATCCCACCGCGAAACATGAACGCCATCACCGGGGACATAGAGCTTGCCATGTCCGGGATCAAACGACATGAACACGATATCCGGTTCACCGCCGTGGTACTGCTGGAAATTATGCTTGTCCCATCCCTCCGGCTGGCATGCCGGATCCCAGGCAAGCCGCGCCACAACGCGGAAACCCATGCGGGAATACAAATGCGGCAGCACTGTGTCGAATGCATCCAGCCTGTCCCCACCACACTGGAGCGCCAGGGTCATGACGGAAATGGTCGCCTTGGCAATGGGTGCCTCATGGGCACGAAAAACGCTGACGATACTGCCATCGCCATCAATGGCAAAACCGGCGCTTCCCTCTTCATTCAGGAACAGGCGCAGATGCGTATAGGATTCCGCTGCCTTGATTTCAACCGCTTTGCCGAAAGTGTTTTTCTGCATGGCATTGGCGATGGAATTGCGGAAACATTCCGCCCCCGCACGTCCAGACACCTCATAAAAGCACAGGGGCGTTGCACCGATCCGGGCAAAATCCGCAACGGTTGCCGCATCCGGCCGGAAAGCGCATCCCATAACGCCCAGTACACCCAAAAAGGCGGGGCCTTCCTGATGATAAAGAAAATCCTGCACCGCAATGCGGTCGATGAGCGAAAAATGGGGCGTCCCCGCTCCTTCCGCACGTTGGTTGAAATGTTTTTTCATGAGGCATTGGTAGGTTTATGTCTGCAACAAGTCAATCACTTTTTATGGCCGCAGGAAACCATCATGTTCCCGATGGCCTGCGCCACATCGCCCTGCACCGCATCAAAGCCGGGGAGACGTTTCCCTGTCGCCTCATCCATGTAAAGGTCGCGCCGCACCTCGATCATCACGGAAAAAACGCGGGCATCCCGCCGGTAAAACGCCGATGGCACAAGCGCCCCTGCAAACGGCATATCGCGGGCCACCCCATATCCCGCACCTGCGAAAAACGACAGCAGGGATTGCGCCATTCCTTCCGGCGTGTGGAAGGAATCCGTGCCAATGCAGATTTCAGGACGGACTTCGGCGGACGTCCGATGCTCGTAAGGCAGCGCACACGCGGAAAAGCTGTGGCAATCGACAATGACGGCATATCCGAAGGTGTCGATCCTCACCGTCACAGCCTCAGCCAACCGCAGGTGATGCGGATAATACCAGGCATCGAGCAACTGTTGCCGTCTATCAGGAGACAATGGCCGGCGCAGCGGTTTTTCATCCGACGTTGCGGTATAAAGAACGCCCATGCCGCGCGCCGCCATGCTTTCCTCGGCATCATCAGCAAACCGCTCGGGATCCAGCACCAAACGCGACAGGGGGAAGACAATACGTTCCGCGCCCTCCACCTCGTAAAGCTCCGCCGTATGCATGTCCGTCATGCAAAGGATTTCACGCCGCAACTCCGCATCATCCAGCAAAAAAGCCTCCCGCTCCGCAGCAGGAATCTCGGTGGAGCCGTGAGGAATATGCAGGACAAGAGGAGAGGATGGAATCATGCTTAGACGTTGAACCGGAAGAGCATGATGTCGCCATCATGCACCACGTATTCCTTGCCTTCCTGACGGAGTTTGCCAGCTTCCCGGCAACCCGCTTCCCCGCCCAGCTTCACGTAGCTGTCATAATCAATCGTTTCGGCCCGGATGAAGCCGCGCTCAAAATCGCTATGGATGCGGCCGGCCGCTTCCGGCGCCTTGGCGCCGCGCCGCACCGTCCACGCCCGCGTTTCCTTTGGCCCCACCGTGAAAAACGTGATGAGATCGAGCAGGCCATAACCCGCGCGGATCACCTTGTTCAGGCCCGGCTCATCAAGCCCCATGGTGGCAAGGAATTCCGTCTTTTCCTCCACCGTGGCAAACTGGGCGATTTCCGCCTCAATCGCCGCTGAAATCACCACCGTGGCCGAACCTTCCTGCCTGGCCATTTCTTCCACCCGGCGCGTCATCTCATTGCCGGTGGAAGCCGCATCTTCATTCACATTGCAGACATACAGAACCGGTTTGGCGGTCATCAGCTGGAGCTGCCGGAACAGCGGCTTCTGTTCTTCGGAAAGCTCCACCTTCCGCGCGGGTTTCCCCGCCTGAAGCGCGGCCAGAACCGGCCCCACCACAGCCATGTATTCCTTGGCTTCCTTGTCGCCGATCTGGGCTTTTTTCGCAAACCCCACCGCCCGCTTTTCAAGGCTTTCCATATCGGCAAGCATCAGCTCGGTTTCCACCGTTTCCGCATCACGCAGGGGATCAATCGTGCCTTCCACATGGGTGATGTCATCATTTTCAAAGCAGCGCAGCACATGGATGATGGCATCCACATCGCGGATGTTGGCAAGAAACTGGTTTCCAAGCCCCTCCCCCTTGCTGGCGCCGCGCACAAGGCCGGCAATATCCACAAATTCCAGCTGGGTTGGCACAATCTGCGCCGACTTTGCGGCCTTTGCCAGAACATCCATCCGCACGTCAGGAACCGCAACCCGGCCCACATTCGGCTCAATGGTGCAGAAGGGATAATTGGCGGCCTGTGCCGCCGCTGTCGCTGTCAGCGCGTTGAAAAGCGTGGATTTCCCCACGTTCGGCATCCCAACGATTCCACAATTGAACCCCATCTCAACCCTCCACGGACGGCGGAGGTGCCAGAAGCGCCAGCCGCGTCATATATTTTTCTGCCTCGCCCGCCATGAGGAGGCCCATTTCATCTGCCAATACGGATACCAGTTTTTCCATATGCACCCTTTCCTCAGGCGAAAAGGATGAAAGCACGAAATCATGTACCAGCCGGCTGCCCCCCGGATGGCCAATTCCCATCCGCACCCGGACATAATCAGCCCCCAGGACGCCATCAATCGACCGCAAGCCATTATGCCCCCCGGCCCCGCCGCCCCGCTTCACCCGCACCTTGCCAAAGGCGAGATCGAGATCATCATGGAACACCATCAGGTTTTCCGGCTTCAGCTTGTAAAACGCCAGGGCGGCCTGCACCGAACGACCAGAAAGGTTCATGAAGGTTTGGGGTTTGAGAACGGCAACCCGCTCGCCAGCGATCTCGCCAGTATAAAGAAGCCCGGAAAACTTTTCCTTGGGCCCGGCAAAGCCATGGCGGCGGACGATTCCGTCCACCGCCATGAAACCGGCATTGTGCCGGTGATGCGCATACTGCGAACCGGGATTCCCCAGCCCGACAACAAGCCGCATCGCTTACTTCTTCGCCTCTCCGGCCGCCGCGGCAGGAGCCGCAGCCGCAGGAGCCGCAGCAGCAGGAGCCGCCGCATTGCCTGCGGCAGAACCTTCTTCGCTCTTGAGGGCCGATGGTGCCACAATGGTCGCAATGGTATGATCACGGCCCTTCACGGCCAGATCCACACCTTCCGGCAACAGGATGTGGCTGACATGCACGGATTCGCCCACATCAAGATTGCTGGCATCGAACGACAGGATTTCAGGAATCTTGTCAGCCGGGCAGCGCAGGTCCAGCGTGTGGGTGATGACATTGAGAACGCCGCCACGCTTGAGGCCGGGGCTCTTTTCAATGCCCGCAAACACCAGCGGAACGCTTACGCTCACCTTGGTCTTGGCGCTCACACGCAGGAAATCCACATGCACCGGGATATCGGTCACCGGGTCGAGCTGCACATCGCGCGGCAGGGTGCGGTAGGTTTCCTTGCCCACCTTCACTTCGCACAGTGTGCTGAAAAACTTCAGGGATGTATAGCTGCGAGACAGGTCACGCGCAGAAAGGGAAACAAGCACAGGGTCCTTGCTGTCACCGTAAATGACGGCGGGAACACGTCCCAGACGCCGTACGGCCCGAGCAGCCCCCTTGCCAGCCCGCTCACGCGGTTCGGCCTCGAAAGAGATGGACTTTGCCATTTTGATATCTCCGTTCAAGATTGGAATGATGGTGTGAAACACACCAACGCCCGCCTCCAGGGGTGCAGGCGCGAGGCGTCTTCATACGCCAGCAAAAGGCCGGATGCAAGCCCTGATTTGGGACAGCGTCCGGCCTTTGCCATGTCTTCAGGTGTCAGTTCCCCTTCCGCAGGCAGCGGACGTAGTAACCAACCGATTTTGCATTATAAGTCGCCGCAGTTCCTATTCTGGTCATATACCCATAATTGCTCGTATATTCCGTAGATGTCCAATAATAAGTGGCAGTTATAAAATTCCCTATCGCCACGTAATGTGTGAAAACAAAGGCCAATTCAGTCGTCGAAGGAAGATACCAGTCGCTATACCCATGGGAATTGACATTGGGCGGAGCCAGATCGGCACAATATTTTGCCGCCGGCGTATCGGCACGCGCCGCCAGAATGGCCGTGTTGGCCGCGCCATCCGAGGCCGAAGTTGCACCGGTTGAAACGGATGTTGTCTGATAAGCCAGACCCCCTCGCGTGCCATCACAGGTATCCGCATCCGGGTTCCAGTTGAAGCCGTAATCGCAGCGATTGACAAACAGGGGAACAACCCCATCCATCGTCCCGACATAAACCATGCCGTTGTTCATGACATCACCCGGAGAGATGAAGCCGGTCGCCTGCCCCGTGATGGTGGCGGTGAAGGGCATTTCCATGGCCGAGGCCACGCCGGATACAAGCATCACCCCAAGAGCCAAAAGGATTGCCGTGCTTTTTTTCATGTTTTTTCTCCCCGACATATCAATTCCCCCGCCGCATGCAGCGAATATAATAAGGCGAAGATTTAATTGTTCCTCCGCTGGCACTGGTAATTCTCATATAATAGGCTTGCACATATGTGTTTTCCGTAGACGACCAATACAAATAGGACGATCCAGCGGCCACATTGCCTATGGCCACATAATGCGTTTTCAGCAGTTCCAACTCATTCGCCGAAGGCAAATACCAGTCACCATAACCATGGGAATTGACGTCCGGCGGTGCCAGATCGGCACAATATTTTGCCGCAGGCGTATCGCTGCGCGCCGCAAGAGTATTGGTATTTGAAGCACCATCCGTCACGGACGTTGCGCCAGTCACAACCCCATAAGACCCATAAGCCAGAAGCCCTCGTGTTCCCCCGCACACATCGGTATCCGGGTTCCAGACCATGCCGTAATCGCAGCGGGTGACAAACAGGGGCGTCACGCCATCCAGTGTGCCGGCATAAACAATGCCGCCATATTCGCCACCCAGCTGGTCACCCGGCGAGATGAACCCCGTGGCCTGTCCGGTAACGGTGGCGGTGAACATCTGCGCCAAGGCGGCTCCCGGCAGAAGCATTCCCCCCATCGCGGCCATTGCTACAAACATTTTCTTCATGGCTGTCATCCTTTTTCTTTTGTGCATCAATCAACAAGCGTGATGGAAAGCGTGGAGGGGCCAAGCCCCCCGTTCTGGCTGGCTTTTGGCCGAACAGCCACGTTGCAGGTGGCGCCATTTGCCAGGGAAGCGCCGCAATCCGTTTCCCCTGCATCCAATTCATAATTGGTATCCGGCGACACGGTGGGGCCGGTGATGTTTTTGACCGCGCCGCTGCTGTTGGCAATAACAAACGTCTGCCCCGTACCGGTTGCCCAGATGCCTTGATAGTGCAGGCCGGAAACACCGAGATCCGTCACGTTCACATTGCCATCTGCAACCAACGCCACATCCGGCCGCGTTGTGGAATCCGCAGGTTCATCCAGCGCATAGAAAATGCCCACGCCGGTGGAATAGGATGCGCTGCCGTTCCCCATCCATGCCCGCTCCCGCACCGAGAAGGTGCAGCTGGCACCGGCCGCAAGGCTGCCGCCAGAGCAGGTATTGGGGCCGGACACCTCAAACTGCGTGGTGTTTGAAAGCATCACGATGGGCGCCCCCACAGTTGGATAGGAACTGCTGTTGGTGATGCGGTAGGTCTGGTAATAACCGCCATACCATGCGCCATCCTCAAAGAAATCAAACGTCCGCGCCACCGCCGGCGTTGCCAGCGCGAAATTGTTGCTGCTCTCCGAAACATCCGCAATGGTATCCACATAGCCTGCGGGCGGGACAGGACGGTTCATGTGATAAAACACACCAAGCCCGGTGGAGTAGGAGGCACTGCCATTTCCGGTAAACGCCCGGCTGCGCACCGAGAAGGTACAGCTTGCCCCTGCGGCCAAGGTGCCGCTGGCGCAGGTGTTCGGCCCGGAAAGCTCGAAATTGGCCGGGTTGGAAAGCATCACAAGCGGCGCAGCATCTGTTGGATAGGTGTCATTGTTGGTAATGCGGAAGGTTTGGTAATAGCCACCATACCAATCCCCGTCATACATGAAGTCACGCGGCCTTGTCGGCACCGGCGTTGTGACGGTGAAACTGTTGCCACCGCTTTCCGAAACATCCGCAACAATGTCCACAGGCGTGGCCGGACGGCTCCAGTCCAGCTCGTAGAAAACGCCAACACCCGTGCTGTAAGTTCCTTCCCCATCGCCCGACCAGAGCTTGCCGCGCACCGTGAAGGTGCAGCTTTCGCCAGCTTCGAGCGACGCAAGTTCGGAACAGGGATTTTCTGCGTCCGGATTGTCGATCGCCTCAAAATTGTTGGGGTTGGAAAACATGATGACGGGGGTGGACACGCTGTCATAGATCGTATTGTTGGTGACCGTCAGCACCACCGGATCCATGTAATTGGCATCAAGCCCTGCAAAAAAGCCGGCAAACTCCACTTCATACGGAAAACCTTCCGCCGTGCCCGAAAGGGACTGCAAAACCGTACCGCCCGGATCAGCGACAACAGAGAGCATGGCGCTATAATCGCCGTTTTCCGTAGCCTGGGAGGTCACCTGAACATCACAAACATCATCCGGCGCCAAGGAAATTCCATCACACCCGTTGAGGGTGATGGTAAAATTGCCCGTATCCCCCGACAGGCTGACGGCAACCGGCCCCGTCGAATAACTGCCCGTATTGGAGATTTCAAAAGTCATGGCATCGCCGACAACAACATCCCCAACCGCATGGCCTTCCCCGTTGACATTCAGCGCATCCGGCGCGCCGGAATACCAGGTGATGCCAAAAATGTTGGCCGAGGGGAAGTTTATGGACACGCCCGAAACGGCCTGGTTCAATGTACCGCCCGTCCCCACGCCACCGGAAATCCGTATGTTTGCGGCATAGGAAAGGTTTTCCGACGCCTGCGGCAAAACGGAAAAGGTGCAGTCCTGCCCAATCGGCAGACCTGACGCATAATCATTCAGGCACTGATTGTCCGCAAATGCAAAATTGCCGGGATTCGTACCATTGATGGAGATGGAAAGGGGGCCGCTGGCCTGATCCCCACCATTCACCAGCGTAAACACCAGCGGTGTTCCCTGCCGAAGTTCCCCAAGCCCTGCTCCATAACCATCAACATCCATGGCCGCAGGATCTCCCGAAACAGACAACAGGAAATCCGTGCCGCCAAACAGCTCATCATGCACCAGACGTTGTGCCATGACCCAGCTGATGCAGACGCTATCCCCTGTCAGGTCGCATATCATCCGCCGAACCCGGAAATGGGATTGGGAAAACCCTGAAGCGGAAGCGTTTCCAGCAAACATCCCAATGGCAAGAGCCAGCCAGATCACGGAAAACTTACGGCCTGTCAATGATGGAAACATGGAGAACTCCATAATTTATTAATTTTGGCCATAATACCATATGAAGAACGACAATATCAACAATAGTATTTCTTTGGGAAAATCCGGCATGGCAAAAAAACAAATCAGGAAAAAATAAATGAAATTCTTACTGTTGAATCAAGAAGTGGAACTATTTAAAAAGTGAGGACAGGGATCTTTCCTGGGTGATGCGAAGGATGGCTTCCGCCAGCAGCGGCGCAACCGACAAGACTTTCACTTTCGGGTTATCCAGCACGTCCTCCCGCGGGGCGATACTGTCCGTCACCATCACGCTGTCAAACCCGGAATGGCGGATGCGTTCCATCGCATCCCCTGAAAACACGCCATGGGTGGCATAGGCGCGCACCGATAGCGCGCCCGCAGCCCTGAGCGCCTCCGCCGCATTGCAGATGGTGCCTGCCGTATCAATGAGGTCATCAATCAGGATACAATGCCGTCCGGATACTTCGCCGATGATGTTCATCACCTGCGACACGCCGGGCCGCTCCCGCCGCTTGTCGATGATGGCAAGGTCCGTTCCAAGATATTCGCTGATCCAGCGCGCACGCACCACGCCCCCCGCGTCTGGCGACACCACCACTGCGGGCTCTCCCTCAACAAGGTCGTCATCAATCTGCCGCGACAGCAACGGGGCAGCATAAAGATTGTCCACCGGAATATCAAAGAACCCCTGGATTTGCGGAGAATGCAGGTCAATGGTCAAAACGCGGTCAGTCCCCGCTGCCGCAACGAGATTGGCCACCAGCTTGGCCGTAATGGGACTGCGCGAAGCTGTTTTTCGATCCTGCCGGGCATAACCAAAGAACGGTATGACCGCCGTAATGCGCTTGGCCGACCCGCGCCGCAGGGCATCAATCGTGATCAGCAGTTCCATCAGGTTGTCATTGGCGGGCCAGCTTGTGGGCTGGATAAGGAACACGTCTTTGCCGCGCACGGTATCCAGAATTTCCACAAACAGTTCGGCATCACCAAACCGGCGGATGCTCACCGAGGCCAACGGCTGCTCCAGCAGATCGGCCACACTTGCCGCAAGTTTCGGATTCGCTGTTCCAGCCAGGATTTTCATCGGAGCGCGGGCACCAGGGGAGGGATAGAGGCAATAGAGGGCGCAGGGGCGGGCGCCGACAAAACAAGAATATTGCGGAACTGTTCCAGCGCGCGATCGGCCAGATCTTCCATTTTAGCCTGCATGCCCGGGCTGCCGCGCTCTTCCATCAGGATGGCGCTTACAACCGCAAAGGATTTTTCATCCAGCTGTTCCATATCCTGAAAACGCTGCTGGCACACGCACAGCGTACCCGACGCCATGGCATCAAACATTTCCTTACCCGACATCCCGCATGCCGGCGCCCATGTCTTTTCATTGTAGAGAACCGTCATGCTGGCCCCAACCGGCGGCGACACGGGCGGCGTGGCGATATCCTGAAAAGTGCTGGACACATTCCAGCCATCATTCTCGAGAATAAGTGTATCCGTCGCATTTTTGCTGGTTTCCACTTGGGGGACGATCTGCGCCTGCGCCATGCCGCCTGCAAAAACCACCGCCAGCAAGGCTGTCAACATCCACGGCCTGGAAGATACCTTGCGGCTCGCCCGCACATTCTGACCGGAAGCAAACTGCTGCCGGACACGCTGGTTGATTTCTGCAGCATTCACGAATTTACCTGCCATGACGGCCTCCCCGAACCTGACGTCAGTTTACATCCATATCCCATGGTATGCGCAACTCCCCCATGTCTGTCAATGGCTGAAAGCGCAAATCCTCATGCAAAAAACGCATGGCATACACGCAGGAAGGGCGGAGTTTGCACTCCGCCCTTCCTGTTTTGGTCGTGCTTCGATCCAGAGCTTACTGGAGGGCGTAGCCGGTTCCCCAGCCAAGGAACACATCCCTGGCCTCAAGATATCCAGCCCCATTAATCCCAATCACTCTCACGGGGAGTGATGAAGATACCCCCGACTCTCCATTGCCAAGGCTACCGTCATTGTTGTCACCCCAGCACCAGACACTATAGTCGGACCTGACCGCACAGCTGTTGAAGCCGCGTGCTTCAATGGCTATCACATTGGACAGAACACCACCACCGGTCTCATCCAGGACCTGCACCGGGGTTGCACTGTTATTAACGCTGCCATCCCCCAACTGGCCACTTTCATTGTGGCCCCAACACCAAACAGTGCCATCAGATTTACGGGCGCAGGTGTGTTGATAACCAGCAGCCACCTCGACTGCCCCGGTGAGGAAACCTACGCCTCCCTCGCCGGAAACCTGCACGGGAAACAGATCCCAACCGAACAAAGAATTCCCCCAGCACCAGACTGTGCCATCGGACCTGACTGCGCAGGTATGTTGCGCAGAAGCTGAGATCTGCGTCACATTGGTAAGGTAACCGACCCCACCTTCACCAGCGACCTGTACGGGTACCAAACTGGACGTTCCACTACCGTCCCCCAGATACCCTTGTCCGTCATCCTGCCCCAAGCACCAAACGGTACCATCGGTCTTCAGGGCACAAGTATAATAAAAGCCCGTTACAACCTGACTTGCTCCGGTCAAACCAGAAACCTGAACGGCGGTTTCGGAAAAATCCGTTGTACCATCCCCCAGTTCGCCATAATCATTATAACCAAGACACCAGACTGTCCCATCCGTCCGAACGGCACAGATATGTCCATTGGCGGACAGCGAGGTTACCGTGCCAAAGCTGGTCATCTCGAACGGTTTCACGTAACCGTCGATGTCATCCGGACCGAGCATTCCAGCATCGTTATAGCCCCAGCACCAGACGGAGCCATTGTTCATGCGTGAACAAACATAGCCCGCCGTACTGTCGGAAATGGCGGCAACACCCGTCCATGTCGCAGACCAGTCCACATTGAGCATCTGGACTGGATCTAATTGGTTATCGTAAGTGCCATCATTCAACTCACCATCACCATTATAGCCCCAGGCCACAACAGTGTCTGCCGAAGCGAAGCCGCTGGCCGTGCCCGAAAGCGTGGCCGAATCCGGCGCAATACCGCTGGCGGAAACCGTCAGCGTGCCGGAAAGGCCGCCATTGGTCGTGGCCTTCGGCCGCACCGTCATGTTGCAGGTGCCACCAATGGCCAAGGTCTGTCCGGAGCAGGCGTTGGCGCCAAACTCGAAGGACGTCGTGTTGGACAGGGTGGTGGCGAGCGCCGGACTGGCCGCTGCTCCCACGTTTTCCACCGTAAAGGTTGCGTAACTGCCTGTTTCCGCTGGTGACACCACATTCATGCCGGTTACGGAAGCGGGCGAGATGGAAAGTTCCGCTGTAGGCGTGCCACCAATCGATGGGGGGGCGCCAGGATTGCCAACCAGGTTAACGACGCCGGAAGAAACGTCAACGCTGCCGAATATCTTGCCTTCCGGCATGATAACGGCCTCCGGTTCGCCAGCGCTGGCGAAACCGTCTCCCCAACACCACAGGGATCCGTTGCTCTTGAGCGCACATGTCCTCTGGTCACCCGCAACAATTTTCGAGAAACTGTGTCCGCCAAGCACAGCCGCCGGCGTGCTGCTGTCATACCCAACCACGGCACCATCACCGATACCGAGCTGGTTCGACCAGTTGCTGCCCCAGCAATAAGCTACGCCGCCAGCGGCAAGGGCGCAGGTATGATCCTGCCCGACGCTGACACTGGCAAAAGCAATACCGCCGGAAACCGCCACCGGATTTTCGGCATCGACATAGCCGCCATCACCAAGCTGGCCGTTGCTATTCTGCCCCCAGCACCAGATGGAACCATCGGTTTTCACACCGCAGCCATGAACATGGTGGCCAGAAATATCCATGAAACTGTGTCCGACACCATAAGCTGCCGGAACATCGGTTCCGCCACTGCCATAACGGCCCCAGCACCACATGGCGCCGGAACTGTCAAGTGCACAGGTGCCTCCGGTAAAGACCGCCAGCTTGGAAAAGCGCGTGGCGCCGGATTGCGCCTGCACAGGCGTGGAACTCTCAGCCCCCGAGCCATCTCCGAGCTGGCCATAGCTGTTGCTCCCCCAGCACCAGGCCACGCCAGACGTGTCCAGCGCACAGGCGTTGTTGCTGTTGTCGGCAACACCGATGCTGGCAAACGTATGGCCACCGACCACGGGCATGGGAACACCATACCAAGTGGCATCCCCCCCCAGCCCAAGAGCGCCTTCTACATTGGCACCCCAGCACCAGGCCGCACCTGCACCATCAATACCGCATCCCTGCATGTAACCAATGGATACCTTGTTGAACACCGCGCTCCCCATGCCATCCATGACGGCCGGGGTCAAGACGGCAGCTTCGCCAAGATTGGGATCATCCCAAGGGCTGCCAATGGCGAGAATACCGAACTTGTTGCCGCCAATGCCCCACATGGTGCCCGCACCAACAACAGGTTCTTCATCATCACCTTCGCCATCATCCACAGGATCCGTTGTCCCGCCGGAAGCGCTCGAAACCCCTTCGCCAAAATACTTGCGGACACGGAAACGGGATTGGTCCGTCACAATGTGGGAACTGCCGGAACTTCCCCCTCCGGAAGCCGCAGAAACCGTGAGTGTGAATGTGCCGGAACCTTGGCCATAGCAAGATTCCGTGCAGGCATGAACCTCAATTTCCAGGACAGCCACATCTCCCGTCTGTGGCGTGCCGGAAAACGTCCCTCCCAAGGATAGGGCCAGCCAAGCCGGCAAAGGATCCCCGGACGGAGACAATGTTGCATCATACTCCTGCGCATAGGTGCCATATTCATCGCTAAACGTATCTTCAGGAATGGTGTAATTGTAGGCTTGTCCAACCGTAGCCATCTGCGCCGGAATGGGGTTCACATAATTGAGCGGCTGCCCCGCCGCGTGGCTGACGGAAGGACAGAACGCCAAAACAGCCAGAGCGCAGACCTGAAAAAATACGAAAATACGAGACATGAGAATTCCCCTCCTAGAGAAAACACAGCATGCGACAAGTCTAACAGCTTTAACAAAAAGCTTCAACTAAAAGCTTTTCCGCTGTTTTTTTAAACCTCCGGTAGAAAGACAGCATCAAAACATCATGATGGTTTTTTTGAAAATACAAAAAAAACAAGGATAACGCCAATCGCCACCATGGGCAGGGAAACCATTTGCCCCATGGTCATTCCGCTGGAAAGAAACCCCAGCTGGGAATCGGGTTCGCGGAACTGCTCCACAAGAATGCGGAACACACCATATCCGATCAGGAAAACGCCGAAGATGAAGCCTTTCCGCCGCCGGAAGGTTTCCATGCGGGACAAGGCATGCAGCAGGACAAACAGGGCCACCCCCTCAAGCGCAGCCTCGTAAAGCTGGCTGGGATGCCGCGGCAGGTAACCGCCCGCCGGAAAACGCACGGCCCACGACACGGTGGTGATGCGCCCATACAGCTCACCATTGGCAAAATTGGCCAGCCGCCCAAAAAACAGGCCGATCGGCGCCGCCGCAGCCACAATGTCCCCAAGAGCAAGAATCGAAAGCTTGCGCCGCCACGCATAAAGGACAATGACGGCCACCACCCCGACCAGGCCGCCATGGAAGGACATGCCTCCATGCCAGACCTTTGGGATTTCCAGAAGGTTCTGGCTGTAATAATCCCATTGGTACACAAACACATATCCGAGACGTCCGCCAAGAATGACTCCCAGCACGATCCAACCCAGAAAATCGTCAATATCGCTGCGGTTGGGACGTCCGGGATAAAGCTGCGCCAGATAGCGGCAATATTTCCACCCCAGCAGGAACCCCATCAGATAGGCCAGGGAATACCAGCGCACCGGAAAACCCAGGATTTCAATGGCCACCGGACTGATCTCCGGAAATGCAAAACCGATCATGGAACATCTCTTTTCATCAAGCGGGAATCTTTTTTTTATAAGACGATCCTTCCATTCATGCAAGCACGCTTGATTCCGTCAGGCCATCAGTTTATGTTGCGCCGTCCTTTATTCTTAAAAGAAAACATGAGAGCGCCATGACAGCCCACAAGTCTCCCCCCAGTTTCCAGAACCTGATCCTGACCCTGCAAAAATACTGGGCCGACCAGGGTTGCTGCATTCTCCAGCCCTATGACATGGAAGTGGGCGCCGGAACATTCCACCCGGCCACCACCCTGCGCGCCCTGGGCCCGGAACCGTGGAAGGCGGCCTATGTCCAGCCCTCCCGCCGCCCCACCGATGGCCGTTATGGCGAAAACCCCAACCGGCTCCAGCACTATTACCAGTTCCAGGTGGTTCTGAAACCTTCCCCCAAAAATGTGCAGGAGCTTTACCTCAAGAGCCTTTACACGCTCGGCATCGATCCTGCCCTGCATGACATCCGCTTTGTCGAGGATGACTGGGAAAGCCCGACGCTGGGCGCATGGGGGCTTGGCTGGGAAGTCTGGTGCGATGGCATGGAAGTCTCGCAATTCACCTATTTCCAGCAGGTGGGCGGCATTGAATGCAAGCCTGTCACCGCCGAGCTGACCTACGGCCTTGAGCGCATTGCCATGTACATTCAGGGCATTGAAAACGTCTATGACCTGGATTTCAACGGTGCCGGGGTCACCTATGGCGACATCTTCCTGCGCAACGAACGTGAATTTTCGGCCTGGAACTTTGAACATGCGGATACCGATACCCTGCTGCGCCACTTTTCCGATGCCGAAGGAGAATGCAAACGGACACTGGGCCACGGCTTGGCATTGCCCGCTTATGACCAGTGCATCAAGGCCAGCCACATCTTCAACCTGCTGAACGCCCGCGGCGTCATCAGCGTGGTGGAGCGCGCCGCCTATATTGGCCGTGTGCGCGCGCTGGCCAAGAGCTGTTGCGAAACATGGCTCGGATCTGCCACCACCGCCAAGGAGTCCGAAAATGTCTGAATTCCTGCTTGAACTCTATTCCGAAGACATTCCCGCCCGCATGCAGGTCAAGGCTGGCGAGGATCTCCTGCGCCTGGTAACTGACAAGCTCAAGGCGGGCGGCATCACCTTCGGCAAGGCCATCCCGCATTCCACCCCGCGCCGCATTGTTCTGGTGATTGACGGGCTGCCGGAAAGCAGGCCCGATGTGCGTGAAGAAAAACGCGGCCCCCGCACGGACGCCCCTGATGCGGCCATAGCCGGATTCCTGCGCGCCAACAGCCTTGAAAGCCTGGATTCCTGCGAACAGCGCGATACGGGCAAGGGTATCTTCTGGTTCCACACTGTGGAAAAAAAGGGTGGCCCCACCGTGGACATCCTGCGGGAAGCCATTTGCGAAGCGGTTGCCGCCTTCCCGTGGCCAAAATCCATGCGCTGGGGCGAAACCACCATGAACTGGGTTCGCCCCCTGCACCATGTGCTGGCCCTTTTCGACGGCAAAACCATTTCCGGCAGCATTGACAATGGCGATGCATCTGATCCGCTGCCGTTCACAAACAAGAGCTGTGGCCACCGTTTCCTGTCACCTGCCCATTTTGAAGTGAAGGATTTTGCCAGCCTTGTGCAAAAATTGCGGGCCGGCAAGGTCATCCTTGACCGCGAAGAACGCAAGGACATCATCCTGAAGGGTGCGGAAGCCCTTGCACAGAACGAGGGGTTTACCCTCCTGCGCGATGACGGCCTGCTGGAAGAGGTGACGGGACTCGTGGAATGGCCTGTCATGCTGGCCGGCGCCATTGATTCCGCCTTCATGGATGTGCCGGCCGAAGTGCTGACCACCTCCATGCGCATCAACCAGAAATATTTCGCCATGCTGCGGGCCGATGGTTCCCTCGCGCCCCGCTTCATTGTGGCCGCCAACAACGCAACAACCGATTCCGGTGCCGCCGTCGTGGCCGGCAACGAGCGCGTGCTGCGGGCCCGCCTGTCGGATGCCAAGTTCTTCTGGGACCAGGACCGCAAGACAAAACTGGAAGCCCGCCTGCCTGCCCTTGCCAAAATCACCTTCCATGCCGATCTCGGTACCATGGAACAAAAGGTGGCACGCATGGAAAAGCTGGCCTCCCGCATTGCCGACAGCGTTCCCGGCGCCGACACCCGGCTTGCGCACCGCGCCGCCCGTCTTGCCAAAGCCGACCTGACCTCCGGCGTGGTGGGAGAATTCCCGGAACTGCAAGGCATCATGGGCAGCTATTATGCCCGCCATGATGGCGAGGATGCCGCCGTGGCTGAAGCCATTGCCCTGCACTACCGTCCACTGGGGCCATCGGATTCCTGCCCGAAGGCACCGCTGGCCATTACCGTGGCCCTGGCTGACAAAATTGACAGCCTGGCGGGTTTCTTCGCCATTGGCGCCAAACCCACCGGATCCAAGGATCCCTTTGCCCTGCGCCGTGCGGCACTTGGCATCCTGCGCCTGATTTCCGAAAACACCCTGCGCCGTTTCCCCCTGCGCAGCATCCTTGTCATGGCCTGTGACCTTTACGACCATGTGGATGCCACAAAAAAGCGCAGCAGTGATGAAACCGTTTCCGACATCATGGCTTTCTTTGCCGACCGCCAGAAGGTGGCCCTTCGCGAGGAAGGATTTGCCCATGACGTGGTGGATGCCGTCCTCGCCACGGGCGATGACGACATTTTGCGCCTGCACCAGAAGCTTGCGGCCTTGTCCGCCTGCCTGGGCAGCAAAGATGGCACCAACCTGATGGCCACAGCCCGGCGCGCCCTCAACATCCTGGACATTGAACTGGCAAAGCCGGATACCATCCTGCCAAAAAAACGCAACAATGCCCTGCTTGTTGAACCTGCGGAAACGGCGCTTCATGCGGCGCTGTCCGAATTGACGGAAAAAGCCACCCACTTCGTCGATACTGACGATTATGCCGGACTGATGACAGAAATCGCCCTCCTGCGGCCGGTGCTGGATGCGTTTTTTGAAAACATTACCGTCAACTGCCCGGAACCTGAACGACGTCTCGCCCGCCTGCAACTGCTTGCAGACGTGGCACAGATCCTTACCATCCTTGGAGATTTCCGAAAGATCGGCGGATGAAACATTACCCGGAAAACATTCCCGACATTCTTGCCAGCCATAGCCTTTGGCTGGCCAAAAAGGGAGGGATGCGCGCCGATTTCCGTTCCTGCGACCTTTCCGGCATTTCCTTTGCCGGAGCAGATCTCCGCAAGGCCCGCTTCCAGCATGCGCAACTTGAAAAGGCCAACTTTGAAGGCGCGCAACTTGAAGGAGCCAATTTTTTCCTGGCCAGGCTTTGCAACGCAAATCTGAAAAAGGCCCATTGCAAGGATGCTTTTTTTCTTTTTGCCAACATGACCAATGCCAAAGTGGATGAAAATTGCCTGAAAGATGCCACCCTGTTTGGCGCCAACCTTTCAGGTGCAGTTCCCATCTACAATTTCCGGCTATGGATGCGCGCCAACCCCATGCTGATGATGGCGTCCTACATGATCCTGCTGATCATGGCCATGTCTTTCGGTGCAGAAATCTTCATCCGCTTTTTCTTGTAAGCGAAAACAGCTCGACCGGCAAACTGCGGCCCCGCAGACGGCGCATGCCCAGTTTTTCAACCTGTACGGCTGATGGCACGTCAACGGCGTTCATGACTTCCTCCGAAATCAGGAAATCCCGCCCCTCTTCGCGGCAGGCCTGCTCAATGCGCGACGCCGTATTCATGGCGTCGCCGACATAAACAATGGTCTGTTTCATGCCGCCGACTGCGCCGGCGACAATGCTCCCCAGATGCATCCCGATCCGGAAGGTTGGCACCATGCCATGCCGCCGCTGAAACGCCTCCGCCCGGCGGGAAATGGAATCAAAACAGGCAAAGGCGCACAAAACAGCATTGGCATTGGCACTGTTTGACCTGACGGGCCAGGTGGCGATCATCTCATCTCCCACATAATCATGCACCTCGCCGCCATGTTCATCCACCACATAGGACAGGCGTTCAAAAACATCCGTCAGCAAGGCATGAAAGCGCACATCCCCAATTTCCTCGGCCAGCGTAGTGGAACCTGCAATATCAAGGAACATCAGGATGCGCCACTCCTGATGGGGATTGTAATAACGTCCCAGGACATAGCGAAACAGGTTGCGGAAACCAATCAGCCGGGCAACCCCGAGCATCACGTTGCCCATTGCAATGGCAGCCAGGGAAAAAAGAACAGCCTTGCCAAGATCCGGATCTTCAAATGTGCCGGGAATATTGAAAACCCAGCCGGTGATCAGCCAGATGCACAAAATGACGATGAGACCATAAACGGTGGTACGCAGAACAAACGCCTGCCAGAAAGGCAACCGCATCGGCCCCCGGTCGAGATAAACCTCCGCCACGAAAAATTCAACTGCGGTCACAAGCCCGGCAATGGTGCCGCCGAGAGTCCCTCCATAAATCAGGGAAAAGGACAACCACCAGCGTCCCATGAGGACACTGAACAGGGCTCCGACCACAATTCCAAGAAAGGTAAAAAGCGCCGTAATCAGGATATTGTTGCGGGTTGCGCGCGAAATACTCATGAACCTACCCCCTTGCCTGCATTGATTTTGGCGGAAACCTTTTTTTTTTGCAAGAGAAAGCCCTTGCCAACCCTTTCCTTTCCACAGGCTTCCTTGAACACTTTCCCTTCGGCGCAAGATGTGCTACGCCTTGAGACACTGTCTTCAACAGACATGGGAACGGCATGACGCAGGAACAAATCATTCTAACCAACGTCGGACTGCATTATGAAAGCGGTCCCGACATCCTGTGTGACATCAACCTGACCATTACTTCCGGGTCCTTCCAGTTCATCACCGGCCCCAGCGGCGTCGGAAAATCCTCCCTGCTTCGGGTTTTGGGGCTTCTGCAGAAACCCACCCGGGGCAAAGCCAACATCTTTGGTCATGATGTAGGCACACTCACCCGCCACAACCTTTCTGCCCTCCGGCGTCGCATTGGCATTGTGTATCAGGATTTCCGCCTCATTGATTCCTTAAGCCTTTTCGACAATGTGGCCTTGCCCTTGCGCATTACCGGAACGCCGGAAGCCGAAATTGCCCCTCGCGTGCGCGAACTGCTGGACTGGGTGGACCTTGCCGATTGCATGCACGGCCTGCCGGCAACCGTTTCAGGGGGCCAGCAACAGCGGGCCGCCATTGCGAGGGCTGTCATTGCCCGTCCAGACATCATTCTGGCCGATGAACCCACGGGAAACCTGGATGATGCCCTGGCTGCCCGGCTCATTTTCCTGTTTCAGGAACTTGTCCGTCTTGGCACAACCGTGGTCATCGCCACCCACAATACCAGCCTTGTCCAGCAAACCGGATATCCGTGCCTGCATCTTGTCTCAGGAATGCTGGAACACAAGGAATCCATGCCATGACCATTGACTGGAAAAGCTTCAGAAAGCACGCTGCCGCATTTTTCCGAAAATCCTGCCGCCTCATGCCGCGCAGCGACATTTCCCTTTCCCGTGCCCATTGCGGGAAATGGCTGTTTCACGCCATTTTCCTCAGCGCCCTTCTGGCCCACATGGTTTGCCTGGCGGCACTGGGCATGCATGCTTATGCCCAAAAATGGGAAAACGGGGTAAGCAACCAGGGTACCATCCTCATTGCCCCCCTGGCCGATGATGTGGCCGCAAAACAGGTCGCCTCTTTAAGCGAACGCACAAAAACCGCCCTTGAACGCCTGCATGCCATTCCAGACATCCAGAACATCTCCCAGCTTGAGCAGGAACACGTTGCCGAAATCATCAGCCCCTGGCTGGGCACGCCTGGAAACGCAACACAGCTTCCCCTGCCCGCCGTCATAGATTTCCGCGTCCCGCCAGAAATGGAAGCCGCCCCCGAATCCCTGCAAGAACGCATGAAAGACATTCCTGGCCTCTCCATCGACTTTCATGCCACATGGATCGGGAAAGCCAGGAATGTGTTCCGCACTTTAAGAATGGGGCTTTTTACCAGCCTGATCCTTCTTGGCCTGGCCATTACCTGCCTCATGGCCGTGGTTGCCCGCGCGGCCATCGCCATCAGCAGGAGGGACATCGCCACCCTGATCACCTGTGGCGCAACTGACTGGTACATCATGCGCCAGATCCTCAGCCAGGCAGGAATCATTGCCTTGCGGGCCGGTTTTTTTGCCAGCATTCTTTTTCTTCCCGTGGGCATGACCGCCATCCTGCTTCTGGCACCCGCCATTGAAACGGTCCACACCAGCCTTGTTCTTCCCCTGCTGGGGCAGCTTTTCATCCTGCCCATCGCCATTGCCCTCATCTGCGCGGGAACGGCAGCAGGAACCACCTATGCCTTTCTTCGGGCGCCCGAGGTCTGATGCTGAAAAAACTTTACACATCCGTCCTGCGTCTTTCCAGCCTTGCCATCCTGGCCGGCATTCTCTGGAGCTGCGGTTTTGTCTGGTTTCTGGCTACCCTCCCAACCCCAGCCAGCCCCCTCCCCTTGAACATTGACGCCATTGTGGTCCTGACCGGGGGCAGCGACCGCATTCCGGCAGGCCTTGACCTCCTCGACAAGGGCAAGGCTGAAAAACTCTTCATTTCCGGCGTATACAAGGGGGTTGAGGTGCGAGAAATCCTGACCCTTTCCCGCAAGGATCCGGGGCGGTTTTCCGAGGCCATCATTCTGGGATATGAGGCCGGAAACACCCACGAAAACGCAGCTGAAGCCGCCGCATGGCTGAAAGATGTCCATGCCCGCTCCTTTTACCTGGTTACCTCCAGTTATCACATGCACCGCGCCATGCTGGAATTCCGGCTGGTTCTGCCGAAAAACATCCGCATCATTCCGCATGTCGTGGCCCCGGCAGTCCTCACGGCCGATGGCTGGTGGCGTAAAAGCCGTCTCGCCAGCCTCATGGCCGCAGAATACACAAAATATCTGCTGACCCTTCCCAAGGCCATTTTCCTTCTTGCTCCCACACGACAACAGAACGGCACTGATCCATGACCTTTTCAGAAAAACTGCGCTCCATCGCCTTCAACATCCTGTTTTATGGATCCATGGTCGCCTTTTGCATTTTCACCTCGCCGGTCCTTCTCTTTCCCCGGAAATATGTGCTGGCCTTCGTTCACGGTTACCTGGCATGGGTATTTGTCATCGAACGCAGGGTTCTTGGCCTGCACCACAAGATCATCGGCATCGAAAACCTGCCGCCCGCACCTTACATTATTGTTTCCAAGCACCAATCGGCTTGGGAAACCCTGCATATCCTGCAATGGTTTGACGATCCGGTCGCCATCATGAAACAGGAACTCCGGCGCATTCCCATCTGGGGCTGGTATGCCGCCCGCATGCGCATGATTGACATTGATCGTTCCACCCCTTCACGCGCATGGAATTCCATTGTCGAAGGCGCCACACGCGCCAAGAAGGAAGGCCGGTCCATTGTCATTTTCCCGGAAGGGACACGTGTCAAGCCAGGCGTTGCCAAACCCTGGCGCTCAGGCGCATTCCGCCTTCAGCAGATGCTGGACCTGCCCCTTGTTCCGGTGGCTCTCAACTCCGGCCTTTTCTGGGGACGCAATGACTTCTGGAAACATCCCGGTCTCATCACGGTTGAAATTATGCCCCCCATCCCCCCAGGACGGGACCCAGCTGAAGTTCTCGCTGAAGTTTCCCAACAGGTGGAACGGGCTTCCAACCGGCTCTCCAGAGAAGCAGGCGGACCTGAAACCCCTATCCGGACCGCCACCCCCACCAAGAATTGATGTCAGAGATTCCAGCCTCCTCTCCTTATGTCTCCCCTTTCTGGAAGTCCACATCCACGAATCACTTCAAGCTGACATCATGCCCCAATGGAGTGATTCGCCGGGATGCATGCAAGTAATTGATCATAAACAATTATATTGCCCAAAAATCCCAAAACAAACACTGATGCCATCAGTCCCCCTTTATATAGAACAGGTTTTCAAGGCCGTTTCATCCATCACTGGGGACAAAACTCTCATGGTCGCCCGAAGATTTTAATACATTTCTCCCCCTGGAAGGGATATCCACCCAAAATCCGGGATGGATGAAGCCATTTTTACCCTCATTTTCACGCAACCCTGCCATGCCAAAACAACATAAGTCACCAAAAAAACATACACATACATTTGATTTTCATGGTTAAAATGTTTTTTACGAAAAAATTAAATAAAGCTTGACCGGGTCAGGTGAGCCGCATATAAAGCGACACGTTCTGACGCGGCCCCCACTTCGGGATACCGAACGCAAGGCCAGCGAAAGAACCTGAATGTATGACAAGTAGATATGGAGAGAGAAAGGATGCGCGGACAGCCATACTGTTCTAGCGGCAAGCTAGGAGAAAAAATGGAGTCTGAGCATCTTGAAGTTTTTTACGCAAGTCAGCAGAGATG
>Ga0209417_1002913_pt1 | contig 24460 bp, 20 predicted proteins | sample RifGroF2_FD_184002 | JGI IMG/M metagenome (GOLD analysis project Ga0209417, IMG submission 184002) | Groundwater microbial communities from Rifle, Colorado, USA - Groundwater F2 (SPAdes) (version 2) | ecosystem: Environmental > Aquatic > Deep subsurface > Groundwater | place: Rifle, Colorado... | reverse complement strand
TACGGTAGAGATTTATACCAAGGCGCTGGGGCTTAGCGCAAAAGATGAGTTGTTTTCCTATTTTAACGATGATTGCAGGTGGGTTCTCCCTGAGCATAATAACGCTTATAAGCACCCGCAGGGTAAGCCCATGTGGGATCTGTACGAGGGGCGTAAGGCCCTGGCCGAGCGTGGGCTTTTTGCGGATTGCGAGGATCCTGCCGAGGTCGACAAATTCGCTTGGCCAAGTGCCCGCTACCTGGATTTCACTCAAGCCAGAACTGCTGTACTGAAATGCCCCGACAAAGCGGTATTTTCAGGTATGTGGACCTGCTTTTTTCATGCGATGTGTGATTTTTTCGGCATGGAAGAGTATTTCATGAAAATGCACACGAATCCCGACGTCGTCGAGGCAGCTACCGAACATGCCGTAAACTTTTATCTTGAGGCCAATGAAAAATACTTCAATGAAGTGCCCGAATTCGATATTTTCTTCATGGGTAACGATTTCGGCAGCCAGCTTGACCTGCTCGTAAGCCCTGAAATGTTCAAAAAATTTATTTTGCCCGGCTTTATAAAAAATATAAACCTGGCCAAAAAATATGGCAAAAAGGTAATGCTCCATTCTTGTGGATCGATCTCACGGATCATCCCGCTTTTGATAGATGCCGGGGTCGATGCCATTCACCCGATCCAGGCCAAGGCCGCGGGAATGGATGCGGTTTCGCTCGCGAAGCAGTATAAAGGCAAAATCACGTTTGTCGGCGGAGTTGACACGCAGGAACTGCTGGTAAACGCCACGCCCGCCCAGGTTAAGGACGAGGTCAAGCGGCTCAAAGACGTACTTGGGCCTGATCTGGTAATATCACCCAGCCACGAAGCGGTATTGCCCAATGTGCCGCTTGCGAATATCGAGGCGATGGTATTGGGGGCATTGGAGCAATGACAGGCCGCGAGCGATTCCTTGCTGTGCTTGCCAACCAAAAGCCCGACAGGCTGCCGTGCCAGGTGCATAACTGGATGGCTTATTATCTCCAAACATTTCTTGGGTCGATGGATCAGTTTGCCGCTTACGACCATTTCGGCATGGACCCTGTTATTTATATCGCGCCCCAGTTCATTTACGAGCCGATAGATCAGGCGAAATATGTTATAGAAAGGGTGGAACTCCCAGCCGAGCCGGGCCGTGTCAATTGGATGAATATATTACACACCCCAGACGGAGATATTTCCTGCAAGCTCAGCCAGAACGAATTCACATACTGGTACACCGAGCACCTGATCAAAGACGAACGGGACTTCGAGATTTGGAATAAATATGTCCCGCTGCCTGTTGAAATAAACTGGACGCCCGTTCGCCAAGCCAAAGCAAAGATGGGTGACCGCGGCATAGTTCGTTCGGGCTTTTTCGATTTCGGGCAGGGCAGTCCGTGGCAGAGTTTCGGTACAATGTACGGCACTGAAGAATCCATTATGGCCGCCTTGGATAAACCCGACTGGATGAAATACGTTCTAAAATCGCTTCTCGATAAAAAGCTCAGGGTTATCGAACTGGCTCACACAATCGAGCTTGACCTTGTAGAAACCGGCGGCGGGGCGGGTTCGAGCACCGTAATAAGCCCAGCTATGCACAAAGAATTCTGCCTGCCTTACGATAAAATTCAGCACGAAGCATTTCACCAGGCCGGCACAAAATGCGTTTACCATTTATGCGGAGGTCTCATGCCGCTGCTTGAAATAGTTGCCCAGAACGGTACCGACGGTCTTGAAACAATGACGCCTCCGGCTATGGGCGGGGATTGTGACCTGGCCGAGGCTAACAGGCGCATTGGTGATAAGCTGTTTTTCATCGGCGGTTTTGATCAGAATAAGGGTTTCGAGAACGGCAGCCCCGAACTGGTGCGGCAAATGGTATTTGAGCTTTTTCACGCCAGGCCCAACGGAGGTTTTATATGTTCGCCTTCGGACCACTTCTTTTTCGGAAGCCCCGAAAATATAAAAGCATTTGCCCAGGCCGCGTGCGAGTGCGTTTATTCATAAAGCCAAGTATGCTCCTTTTGTCGGGAGCGGTTTGCATACTCATTTCAGGATGTCATAAGATGTGCCAGAAAAGCAGCGATTCGCCGGAACCGAAAATTTATAGCGCCGCAAGGCCCTGCCTTGAAGTCCCCGAACCTGCCGTACTCACTGGTGATGAGCAGAAACGCAAGGAAATCGCCCAGCGTCTGGACACGCACGGATTATTATATTCAGGCAAGGTCGTCGTAGACAAAGACACCAAGATGCTCGAAATGCCCGAATCACTCGCCCATTATTGGGATGGCGATACAACCATAGCCAAAGAACCGCCCACTGTGGAGTTCGGCATTGTGCCGGCTTCGCCCCGTTTTTTTGGCCCATCCCCGCGATCTACCGCCGGAAGCGGCGCGTACTCCCGTGAATGGTCCAACTGGTCCCAGGCGGGATATTATCAGCCCACAGGTAAATTCTATGCAACCGTCGGCGATACCGATCCCTTCGATGGCCATCTTTATGTCGTCGAATATGATCCCAAAACGAAAAATCTAAGGTGCCTGCCGGAACTGCATAAAATGCTGGGCACCCCCGATGGCCAGCTCCGGGACGCTAAAATACACGGCTACCTCGATATCTATGAAGACCAGCTCTGGCTTTGCACATACTGGACGATCTATCCTGAGCCTGCCGAAGCTGATTACGCCACAGGTTACGAGGGCGGCCACATCCTCAGTTTCGACCTGGGCACCGGCGATATGACGGATCACGGCATTCCGGTCAAACGCGTCTCATGGCCTTATCACAGGATTGATACCAAACGCGGCATTCTCTACGGATTAGGGTTTTACGGCGAGTTCATGGCCTGGGATATTAAAAAACGCCAGCTCCTCTACGCAGGCCATCCGCCCCGCGATATGATCTGGTGGTGGCGTGCCATTATGATCGATGAAGTCACCGGAAATGTATATTCGTCATACATTTACGATCCCGATAACGATGTGCACATGGTCAAGTACGACCCGCATACAAACCGATTTACAAAAATGGAAACCAGGATGCCGCATTGTTCGGCAAAGCACCAGGTTATCGACGCTGAAAAACCAAAAGAAGTAGACATGATGCGTGCCAATACGCTCAACCGCGGCCCTGACGGCCTGCTCTGGGGCGTTACCAAACAGGGCGAGATGTGGGCGTTCGACCCTGATACCGAAAAGCTCAAGGCCAAGGGTGTAAACTGGCCTGGCCTGATGCGGTATACTTGTGCAATGGAACGCAGTCCCAGCGGACGCTACATTTATTATTGCCCCGGCGCACATGGCATGGCCTGGACCGAAGGCGCACCGGTAGTGCAGTTTGACACCAAGGCGCTCAAGAAAAAAGTTATCGCTTTCCTGCACCCGTACTATTCACAAAAATACGGCTACATACCTTCGGGCACGTTCTCGATCAAGCTCGATGAAAAAGGTGAAAGCCTGTTCTGCTTGTGGAATGGCGGTTTCCTCGAGGCCCAGAATTCCGATAAACCCGATTTTCACGGCTTTTTCGGAAACTGCGCAATAGCCAATATAAGAATACCTGCAAGTGAACGAGTTGAATGATCGGGCAGATTCGCTGCCGTTCGTAGTTCAGAGCATATAAATAGGGTGTGTAAAAGTCCGCCTCCGCTGAAGCTGTGGCGAGATATTCTTCATTCATCGTTTTTGCTCTGTACGGGGAATGGAGGCGGGGGGATTTGAATCGCAACCTGCTGGAAACAAAAGACTTACAGCAAAATAACGAAACCCATACAGAAACGCAACATAAGCTAACGAACGGCCATTTTGAACAAAGCGACAAAGTACAAAACCTTGCGCACGTCGAACAGGAAAACGACACATTTTTGCGTTCCGATATTGCGCGCAGATTGCGCGCCGATAATGTGCTTTTTGATGTTGTGGAGAAGTGGGACTCATTGGCGGAGCACATAAGAGCGGCGATTAAAACTCTTGTGGAGAAGAGTAAGTGACGAGCGTGTTATTTGTCATGAGCATTAAAAAATGGTTCTCCGCAGAGTTTGATGATGCCAAAGGATTAGCAAAGAAGCCAACCTGATCGACAAAGCCTTTGACCGTTACATCCCGAAAGGCGTATTCCAAAGGCGCAGAATACCCTCATTATGATCAAAACTAACCAAAGCTGTGAATAGACCTTGGTGGTAGCTGTCTTGCATCCTGAACTAATAAGCACCACAAATATAATCGCAATCCAAAAGTGAACTTCACGCCAATCGTGCCGCGAAAACGACCAGAATTGATTGTACGCAGTTTCCCCACCTCTGCCGCCTTGCCATCCATATCCTTGCCCCAGTTGGCATTTTTTTCAGCACGAATCCAGAAACAAACAGGCAAAGGAGTAATAAAACTTGCAGAATCGATTATAAAATAAACCATGTTTCTTTTCATTTTTGTTCTCTTTAAATTTATTGTGATACATGCGATCTGAGGTAGAAAATATGGAACGACCGGCCTGCGATTGTAAAGGGTCGTCATAAGCCGATAAAAGCTTATGCGCCAAGGTGGTATGGGCCACTCAAATCGCGGGTTATTACCCTGTGGCAACAGAGCCGCATACAATGGAAAGGATCCGGTCGTGAAAAACAGTATAACCTATGTAGCCATGGATACACACAAGAAACGTCATGTTATTGCAGCATTTTTTTCTGAAGATGGGGAAATTGTTGAGATGACAGTGGCGAATAATCGCAAGGAAATATCGAATGCGGTTAAAAAGATTCAAAGGCGTTCCACAAATCAAGTGCAATTCTGTTATGAAGCCGGAGTATGTGGGTTTACCTTGCAGCGTTTGATTGAAAGTTTTGGTTGTAAGTGCTCTGTGATAGCCCCTTCATTAATACCATGAAAGCCAGGCGAAAGAATAAAAACAGACAGACGAGATGCCAAAAAGTTGCTTGCTTTATTTGAAGCTGGCCTACTTACAGAAGTATACCCGCCCAATGAAGAACAAGAATCTGCTAGGGAATTAACCAGGTTACGAGAATCAGCAATGATAAATTTGAAAAGGATTCGGCATCAATTCCAAAAATTTCTGACTCGCAACGGGTTCATTTATAGCGAAGGGGTCTGCTGGACCCAGCGACATGTGAATTGGTTAAGTAACCTTAATCTGGGTAGTTCTGCTCTCAATGCAATATGCAATAATTACCTGTTTGAGATGAATCATTGTTTGCAGCGATTAGAGACGTTGGATCATGAGATTGAGATATTAGCGCAAAGTGCTCAATACAAAGAATCAGTTGACTTATTGAGATGTTTTCATGGGATATCCGGCCCGGCTGTCCTTGCGACCTTCAGTCCGCTCGTACCGAGCGGCATTACACAGTTCCTGAGCCTCCTTGTCGAGCATGTCATTGAGCATCTCTTCAACCGTTTTGCGAACCAGTGAGCCGAGATGACCTTTTACCTGGGCTTCATTGATCTTGATCACGCCGCTAAAGTCATCCAACTCTTTTGCCGATACATTACTTCCGTCACTGACCATTTTAAGTCCTCCATTAAAGTTTTATTCAACAACAAAACAATCGTCCAAATGGAGGACTTACTATATCGACTTACAAAAAAGCGAAACTTATTGTACGTGATGCGATCTGATGACTAATTGTTAAGGACAAGTTCGATAGCAAAATTAAGACTTATGGGGCTGCCAGCCACATTTGAATCGGTCGGCAACTGCCCCGCGATGCCCAATAACAGCAAACCAAAAAACAAACCATGCAAAACTCCTCAAATAACGCCTGACAGTATGCGTTTGTAAAAAAAACTGCATACAATTGCCGCCGGTTTTGGTTATGGCATTGCGACAGGCCGTGATGGCAGCCTTTATCGCTTTGGCGTAGCTACACGAATCGTAACATTCACCAGCTTGTTTCTGTGGTGTTTCCTTACGGTTAACCACCAGACCGGAACAGAACTTTGCGTATAAGGAGGTAACAAATTATGCGAAGCCAAAGGGATGGCAGACTGCCGACCATAACGGTGAAGGTATTGAGCCCCGAAATTTTCGACATTGCACAGGGTCAAGGCGTTCATTCTCTGGAAACCAGTACCCGCAACCCAACGGTTACATGGATCGCTCACACGACCCACCACCCGGAAATATGGTAGTGTGGCGAGGGTTCAGAAGATTACGGATATTCACCTAGGATTCAATTTGGCTCAAATATTTGCGGGTAATTGAAAGGTTGCTCGGGACCTTACCTCGATGCAATATGCCAAGCAGGGAATATAAGTAAGCCATAACTTCTGTTTCATAGTCGGAAAATTGTAGCGAATCGGATATAGCCTTCAAGAAGTTTGAAATCTATTGCATGTAAGTTGTTGTTCTAGTTGGATTTACATGCTAAGAGTTTTTGCCTAGTACGCGAAAATGTGCAAAGTTATTATAAGATTGTAAAAAGATATTATTCTTGTTGATCCATTCTTAAAATAACAATAGATTATAATCTCCGTTAATCAGGAGCAGTAAAAAAAATCTTCGTCGAAGTCCAATCCAAGGGTAACCGAATTTCTCTATTGAGCTTGGCACTCATTTGGGCTGCCCAGCTAATTTCGGCGATTGCCTGGGAATTTATGAAACTTAGCGGCGATTTAGTCTTGTTCTTGACGCAATCGAGAAAGTGGCCAACACAATTGCCAGTCTGATGCTTTATTACGTCGCCAGTATCAGGGGTGGTGGTATTTTCAGGCCAGGCGAGGTGTTCCATGTTTTCAGAATTGCATTTTTCTTTGTTTAATGGCCAGATCCATTTGCCCTGTGTTTTCGTTTTTGACCAGTACCTTACCTTGTGTGTCCTATCGGTCTGGGAATCAAATACAAAACAGCCTTCTGTTCCAAAAATATTGTGATGGGCATCATAGCCGTTGCCTTGATCTATATTGCCAAAACAAAAACCGGTTGCCCCATTATCGAATTTTATCAAAATGTTGTAAATAGGGTCAGCTTCAAAATTTCTGACCTGTGATTTTAGACTTGTGGCATATACACTTATTGGCTTGGCCTGACTTTCCATTGCATGAACCATAACTGATATCGCGTGGTTTATACCCATTCCTATGGCGTCACCCATTACATTTTTGTCAAGCTTCCAAACTTTGTCTCCTGTTATATTTATCGGATGACGGTAATTGACCTGAATCTGTGTGATTGTGCCGAAAACACCATCATTTATCATCTCCCGCAATCGTTGCTCCATACTATCGAAGTACAGAATGTAATCTACAAAAGTGATGATATGTGAGTTAGCATATTCAAGTTCTATTTCCTTGCAGAAATCTTCAAACTTTGTGGCGGCGGGTTTTTCACAGAATATATGTTTGCCCGCCTGCATTGCAGCTATCGCCTGAGGGGCATGAAAGCTATTAGGGCTTGCCAGCCAAACGGCATCAATATTAGGATTGTTGCAAATTGTTTTGTAATCATCAACAAATAAATTTTCCGCAAGACCAAGATTGTTTAGGACATCTTTGCCTCTTGCAGCATTTTTTTCATGAAGTGCTACAATCTCCGCATCGTTTCTTTCCCTTATTCTCTGCATCTGAACAGAACCCATCCATCCAGCGCCGACAAAACCTATTTTAATTTTATTCATATGTGCATTCCATTAATCAGTTTTTGTAACTTGAATGGGATATTATGGCAAATATCCCCTGGCTGTGAGAGCTTCTGTAACTTTAATCACAGCAATTTCCATGGCAGCATCTCGCATTGATAGGGTGTGATTTTGTGAATATTTGTAGACGTCAATAAACCGTTCTTTCATTCTGTTATTTAATCTTAGTTCGACCTCTTGCAAGGTCATCTGTTCGCGTTGAGTTTCCTGAGTGTATTCCAGGTATGAAACAAAAACGCCGCCTGCATTACATAATATATCAGGAATGACAAAAACCCCCTTTTTGTTAAGTATTGAATCAGCATCAGGGCTTGTCGGAGAATTCGCGCCCTCGGCCACTACTTTGGCCTTAATCTTTTCAGCATTATATTCTGTTATTTGCGATTGACTTGCTGCCGGTATAAGTACATCACAGTCAAGAGTTAATAAATCTGAATTGGAGATTGGCTCACCGTCCTTAAAATCTGAGATTTTACCCGAGATTTTCAGATGCTTGATTAAATTCTCAATATTTAAGCCCAAATCATTGCGAATTCCACCTGTTATATCACTGACTGCAATTACACGCGATCCTAACTGAGCTAATTGTGCTGCAGCGACCGAACCCACATTTCCGAAGCCTTGCACTGCTACACGACAATCTTGCAAATTTATTCCCAGTTTTTCGCATGCCGCTAAGATAGTATAGACAACACCTTTGCCCGTAGCCTCACGTCTGCCAATAATTCCACCTAATAATATAGGTTTCCCTGTTACATAACATCCGCTTGTAATCGATGTGCCATTAGAATAAGAAATACAGTCCCGTATATGCCCCATATCTTCCTCATTCGTTCCCATATCGGGTGCCGGAATATAGACTTCGGGACCAACGTGCCGCTTGACTCCGCGAATGAAGGATCGAAGGATTATTTCCTTGTCAGCTGAGGTTATGTTTGTTGGATCTATACACAATCCTGATTTGCCGCCACCAAATGGTACACCAATCAGTGCGGTTTTCCATGTCATTTCCATCGATAATCCAACGACATCATCTATACACACGTTCGGAGTCATTCTAATGCCACCTTTAGATGGCCCCAAAGCATCATTGTGCAACGAAATGAATGCTTTAATGTGTATTGCTCTTCCTGAACTGAGAGTTGGATTAAGAGTTATCTTAAATTCTTCTTTTGGAGAGGATAACCTTTCAAAAAAGCAATCTTTTAAATTGATTCGTTCGGCAGTCTTTTTAAGATTAAACAGTGCACTTGTGAGTATTTCGGACTGTTGCATTTCTTTCCAATCTTATAATTTAATGATTTCATGCGAGCTGTTATACGCGCCCTCGATGATTTCTTTTTATTTGTCATCACCTGATAATATTAATCAAAATTTAGTTGAAACTTTAACAAAGATACTAGAACCTATCCCCCAACCTCGATTTGGGGGTTAATTTGAGCCGATATATGTTTCATGGATATAACAAACGAACAGTGGCAACGGATTGTAAAGTTCATTCCCAAGCCAAAAGCACAGCCTGGAAAGTCGGGCAGGCCGCCGCAGGAGCCACGAGATGTCCTCAACGGCATTCTTTGGATTCTGCGAACCGGTGCCCAATGGGCGGATTTGCCAGATCGGTATCCGCCGAAAAGCATCTGCCATCGATATTTCCAGCAGTGGAACAGATCGGAGGTCTTTGCCAAGATACTTACGGAGCTTGCACTGGACTTGAAAGAGCGTGGAGGTATAGACATCAGCGAAGGTTTTATCGATGGAACATTTGCTCCCGCCAAAAAAGGGGCGACGGTGTGGGTAAAACCAAAAAGGGCAAGGGAACCCAAATTATGGGCATCACAGACGCTTTCGGTCTTCCTATCGCCATTAGCGCAGCCAGTGCTAGTCCGCATGAAGTAACGCTGGTCGAAAATACTCTTGATGCCTGTTTTCTGGAAAACGTGCCGGAAAAGATAATCGGGGATATGGCATATGATAGCGATCCGCTGGATAATCGCTTGGCCAAGGAACGAGGCATTGAGCTTATTGCTCCCCATAAAACTAACCGAGTCAAATCGATGACTCAAGACGGTCGGGTATTGCGGCGATATAAGAAACGCTGGAAGGTTAAACGGCTCTTCGCATGGCTTCAAAACTTTCGTCGTCTTGTAGTTCGTTATGAATATCATCTTGAGAATTTTCTCGCTATACTCTTTAATCTTTACCATAAAGATTTTCGCCGACAGTATCGTCCAATTAGATCATGTGATATTGTTCATGTACTGCTGATCCTGCCTAACATTAATCGTGTACATATCATTTAGAATATGCGTTCGCAACTTTCTTTAAAGCTGCTGCGATATCTTGGGCTTCCTGTTCTCCATAACTTTCATTTATCAAAATGTTAAAGTGAGAATTAGTTACATTTATAGCATTGGTCAAAATGAAATTAGGATTTCGATCACCGTGATAATCCGAACAGTTCCATGGAAAACCTGTCTTACCGAAAACGGCCTTTTGCTTGAACCATTCTTTTTCGCAATTGATAAATCTGTATGTTGGAATGACGCCCTCAATACCTTCCGCCTCAACGGCCTTGCAGAATAGTTCCTTATCAACCTTAATGCTTTTAGTCTCCAATATAAAACGCAAAAACCAATATACATTATCAGCAGCAGGTACTTGCCATCCCAGGCGGATTTTGTCGCAGCCAGCTAACTCATGATCGACAATTTGCGCGAGCTGCTTACGCTTTCCAATTACATCAGGTAAACGTGTAATCTGGGCGATTCCGATAGCGGCTGCTAGATCATTAGAATTACAATTTATCCCTGCCACGATGTTTCCATTTCGGCCATCTAAATTGAATGGTTTGCCTCTATCTGCAAACCGCTTGCATTGCCAATGGAGATTTTCATATTGTGTATATAGTATTCCTCCCTGACCACCTGTACAGTGATGTTTGCCAAACATCGTTGAAAATGCCCCTATGTGTCCGATTGAACCCACAAATTTGCCTTTGTACTTTGCACCATGGGCCTGAGCACAATCTTCGATAACATACAGATTGTGTTTTTGAGCCAACTTCATAATCGGCTCCATATCAGCTGCCTCTCCGGCAATATGTGCAACTATGATGGCTTTAGTTCTCTCTGTCATTACTTTTTCAATCTGCTCAGCATTTGTATTGTACGATCGCGGATCTGAATCAGCGAAAACGGGAACACAGCCAGCAAAAAGAACCGGCATAACGCCACCCGGGTCCGTGATTGGGGGCACAATGACCTCGGATAAGGCATCAAGTTGCAATCCACCTAAAGCACAAAACAAAGCATTTGTCCCGGAATTAACACCATCAGCAAATCCTCCGCCCATGAAATCAACAAAATGTTTTTCGTATTGTTGTTCATATTTCCCGTTATATCCAAAAGCTATACCGGATGCGATTGCTTCATCTAACACATGAATAACTGCAGTTTTTTCAGCTTCCGTTATCAAACACCTAGCTGGCATGGGAAGCGTGCGAACAGGGGTGTTGCCATCAATCGCAAGTTTGTTTACAAGCATTTACAATCTCCTCTTATAATCCAAGTCCAAGAATCGTACTTATGTTTCGCGACGTTATTTTAGTATAGGCCAACTCACTTATATAATTCTCAAGCTTTGCCTTTTTAAGCCACTCTATATGTTGCATATCATTCTTAACAGAACCATAATCAAGTCCCAGTATTATCCTGTCCTGGAACTCTTCTATGAATTTCCAAGTAAAATCTGGATCTCTTTGTAGGGCAAAAAGTCCACTGCCTGCGGATATGTCACAATGAAGGTTCGGGTATTTACGGAGGAGATTTACAAGCGCGCCGCCTTCTTTCACAGGTCCCTTAGGATAGCCGTTTTTATCTTCGATTCGAAGTGATGAACTAATTTCACTCCAAAATCCAGGGCTGTGTCCGAAGAGCCTGAGATGTGGGAATCTTTTAAGAACGATCTCAAGCAGTTCAAGGCCAGGATAGTCTAAAACTCCATAACCATCATAATCAGGAGTTATGGTGTGAAATGTTATCGGGAAATTAACAATCTGGCATGCTTCTAGTAAATTCAACATACAGGGATCATTCCAGGGTATTCTTGCCACAAGTTCCCCTAATCCCTTTGCTCCTAAGTTTTTGTACTGTTCGAGAATATAAAGAAAATGATCGACTGTGATCAAATCTGGTCTTTGTGGTAACCTTGGATCAATATTGCAATAGGGAATAAATCTTCCTGGAAAACATTCACAGATATAAAGTATTTCTCCGAAACTCTGAACTTCAGCACAGCATTCAGCATTGGAAAGCGGTAAAATCACTGCTTTATCAACCCCCTTGGAATCCATAATTCTGATTTGTTCCTGTGCCGAAAGCCAGGTGGTTTTGGAAAAAGGTGAGGCCAACTTTGGGAATGCAAACACATGTGCATGGCAATCAATAATCATTTGTTTAGCTTTCAATTACTTCAAGATTTCCGGATTTAACAGCCTTTTCCAAGGCTTCTAATATAGCAACGGGCTTAAGTATGTGGTCATGAGATTCTGGCTCCTGTCCTGTTCGGAACATGTCTGTAAAGCGACGAATACCGCTCAAGTATTGTGCTTTGTCCCAAACAAGAGTTTTGTATATAAACTGCTTGGTACCCAGGGCATGGATTCCAAAAGTATGAGTACCTTCGCGGATAAAATTCATAGTTATAATTTTGCCATCGTCATAAATTAGATGTCCTGTTGAGCCATTACAATTCTGAATCATACCGACCTTGGTAACATTATAGCCATATGCCTTCAGTAATAATTCGACCTGATGTACTCCGTAGAAGAAAATGCCACCGTATTGGCTGTTGATATCGCAAGGACCATAAGAACCTCCAGAGAGAATTTGTCCTGCATTGGAGAGAGACTTGCAGAATTGTTTGAAGCTACTCTGATCTGGTATTATACTGAATGATGTTACAGGGGTTTTGTATTTTCTTGCAGTATTCAAAAAGTTCTTTCCTTCAGCAACACGATAGCAAAATGGCTTATCGATGAATGTTGGAATGCGTTCTGTTATAAACGGAATTGCGGGTTTCAGGTGGAATTGTGCGTGCCTATGATCAACCACCAGGGCGTCGATTTTTCCCAACATATCTTTAGTGTCTTTTACAATATTTGGGATACGTCCTGCTTCAGCTGCTTTGGCCGCTGCATCATCATTCTCACCCCACACATAATCAACATAAAAACCCTTGATCAGTTTATCTACATTTATAATTTGAGCTATTGCAGTAGTATGTGAATTCTCAGCCCCGATAATTCCTATTTTTAGAATACGATTATGCATGATGGTAAATCCTTAAAAAAATAAACTTCTACAAAACTTCAAAAAAGTGGCGTCGCGTTATCAGACAGCATTTAATTGTGCTATGCTTCTGGAAAAAAACAGAAAACTGCTTCATGTACATGCTTATAATTTAGAATCGATCTGATTAACTCGGCTGCCGAATAAGCACAGTGCACAAATGATACTGAAAAGCAAATTTGTACTCAGCTAAGATTTCGTGTAAATAGACCAAAAGTATTTTCATAATTACTCAAATTTAAACATGTATATCAAAAATAGGACTTAGACCAGCAAACATGTATATCTTATTAGGAAAAAAACGGAATTGCAAGTGTTTTTCAAAGATACTTTTGTTTTGGAAAAGGAAAACAGCATTGATGGTAAAACGCCATAAGATCTTGCTAATGTTTAGTTTATATTTTATTTTGGTGCCTTAGTATATTTTATTGGGCAATGTAGTAAAGGTTTTTTATAGAAATTTGTTGACTAAGTAGGGTTTTTACGCTAATATACATTTAATACAGTTGAATCTAAATTAGAGGTAAACATATAAATGAATGCTACGCTTCCGCTATATCAGAGGGCAGAGAAACGTCTATATAAGTTGGTCCGTCTGGGAACTCAAAATGGTTTGTCGCGGCTTCCGACCGAATCAGATCTCGCAAATCAGTTAGATATGAGTGTAGGCACTGTCAGAAATGCTATTAAAAGCCTCTGTGACAAAAAAATTGTGGACCGAAAACAGGGGAAAGGCACATTTTTGTCTAAGGAAGTGCTGGATGGGAGAAAAACTGTCGCTTTAATCTGGGGCTTATCCGATCAAGCTGCTTTAACATCGCGATGGCATGGCATGCTACATAGCTTTCTGGAATCCCATTTTTTGTCAAAAGGTTGGAGTACAATAACCTATGAATTATTTCACGGAAATGCAAACTTGGATCTGCGAGCTGCTGAAAGATTAAAGTACGATGCAGAAACTATGAAATTTTCTGTAGCAGTTAAAATAGATCTGCCTCAGATAGGAGAGGCAAAGATCAAAGAAATCGACCTCCAGCAATTTTCGATACCTATCATTTCCATAACCAATCGTACTATCGGTGATGCAGTAATTATGGATTATTATGCCTTGGGTTACGAAGGTGTAAAATATTTATGCAGCAAAAAAGGAATCAGTTCGATTGCATTGATAAATTGTAAGGGAACGGATGGTCATACTGAAACGGAATGTAAACAAGGTTTCGAGAACGCAGTGAATAAGTTTAGTGTTGAATCACATGAGAATTGGAGATTGTCAATTGATGCGTCAGTCGAAATCGCTAGAAAAACATTTAAATCCCTGTGGCAATCAGAAAAGCGTCCTGCTGGTTTGGTGGTTGGTGATGACGTGCTCTTTAGCGGAATCGTATGTGGAATGATTGAATTAGGTATCAAATATCCTGATGATATCCAGCTTGTTTCATTGGGTTTAAAAGGCGTGGACAATTCGCTTAAATATAAGCCTGCAAGACTTGTATTTGATCCTGATTATACAGCCCATATAGTATGTGTGAATATTATTGAGATGATAGAAAATCATAAAAGTACTATGCCGTCCATCAAAATCGTTCCATATTTAGAAGAGCATGTATTTCAAGCTGAATCGAAAATTAATAATCAGTCACTGATAGTTGTTTAAAAATTTGAAAATTGGAGGATTCAATGTGAAAAGAAGGAACCACATTAAATAATAGGTAGCTGCATCATCTTCAATTAACAGTTAGATTATGTGGTCCAGATATTTGCTTCTTATGCCAAACCTTGGGACCATTTAAGAATCAGAGTAAAAAAAGAAAGTGATATTTATATCGCCTATCAAGGGTCGAAAAAATTGTAAGTTGTGAAAATTGAGCAAGTGGTTGGGAACCGTATTGTTCAATTGCGTATGTTGTCGAATTGCCAATTGTTATAGTTTCATAGTAGGAGATGTGGAAATGTTACACACGAGAAGGACAAAAACAGGATTCACTCTGGTAGAACTGCTTGTAGTCATATCAATTATAGCAGTGTTGTTATCTATATTGATGCCATCGCTTCAAAGGGCACGCGGGCAAGCCATGCAGATACGATGTATGGCTTTGATGAAACAGTTTGGTACGGTGATGGAAATATATGCGCAGGCTAATGGTGACCACTTTACGCAGGCTCGATGGTATAATAACGGAAACTTTAATGCTACAAACGCCTGGTATACTAGACTCACTCCTTATTTCGATAATACCAAAGCGGTAGGTGAGAAAATATATAATTTTCAGAGCTTTGAAGAGAAGGAAGCTTATAACCGTGTTTGGCAAAAGATGCAGTGTCCTGCTGAACGGGACAAAAGAGATCCCAGTGGCATTGCTTCAAGCCAGGGGCTCCCCGATGGCAAAGTGGCTTTAACTTACGCCTTTTCAGTGGCATGTCAGCAAGGCCAGTGCCCGATGAACCCTCCTTTGAGCTATGATAATGGCTATGGCTTGGGCGACTGGCGATCGACTCGTACACGCAAAACTTCAGAGGTAAAAAACCCCAGCAGCGTTATGATGTTCTGTGATTCCAGAGATACTGAAGTTATATACCCGCAAGCGTATTACTATTTAAATAATTTCTGGGTTCGTTATGGCGGTATGCAATCCGGGGAATGGACTCTGCCGGTTCGACATCCATCAGGGTTTATGGTCTCATATTGTGATGGACATTGTGCGCCTGTTGCCAAAGAAGTAATACGGCAGGCAAAGCCAGGTAGTAATGTGCAACCAGGGCATTGGACGGATAAACTATGGAGAGCCAACTAAATTAATTAGGATTTATTTTAATTATGAATTTAGATAAATGGAGGACTCGAATGTTAAAAAATGTTGTATGGTATATTCTGATTGTGGCTGTCGTACCTGGGTTAGTTATAGCCAAAGTGTCTATGAAAACTGATTTCCAAAGTTCGAATTTCCCAATTGGACAAATCAGTGCTGCAGGAGATGGTTCTGTAACAGATGTCAATGGTCTGTGGACACGCTATCCTACGAGTGGCGCGGGCGATCCATGGATAACAAGTGATCCGATTGATTCCAATAATAAGTGTCTTAGAATCAGCTATGGGTCAGGTCAGAGAGATGCAGTAGGTAGGTCTAATATTGCACCTATACATACTGGTGAGCCGTTTATTGCTTCTTGGTCTATGTATCTTGTTGGCCAGTCCGGGCAATTAGGTTCGGAGGCGATATATGCAGATAGCATGTCGAAATTGAGTACACTGACCTCGCTTGATCTAAATTATTGCGGGATTGGTTTTTATAACACGACCGTAGGCAGCCTGATGTGGCAAAATGGTCCAAGATCTAGTGCGGCTGGCATTCCTATGGCAATAGCAGGCACTCAGCTTATTGACGACTGCAATAATAAATGGATAGATATCAAAGTCTATGTCAAGACATGGAATGATGGGAGCGGCATAGGATACTATGACACATGGATAAGAAAGCACGGAACCAATAACGGTTCTGATGGGAAATGGTATCGCGGCGATATTGATTTCCCGCTTGCCTCAGAAAATCAAGGTGATGATGTAAATGGATTTCTTATTATACCACGTTCTCCGAGCGGCGGTGATGGTGTAATGTGCTATAATGACAAAATGAGAATAGCAACTGAAGCTATAGATTGCCAGGATCGCATAATTTTGGGACAGAACTATAGCGGTGATCTTAATAGCGATTGTAAAGTTGACATTAACGATATGTGTTTGTTGGCGGCGTCCTGGCTTGGGCGTTCCGATACTCTGACAACGCCAGCATGGGATATCGCACATTGGGACATAAACGATGTAACTGATAAGGCCCCTAAGAGCAGGCCAATGTTAAAGTGGGATGGAATGAGTCCTCAGCTAACTTATTCAGGGGGTATCCTTGAAGTCTATTCTCCCCATAGCAATGATAATCCAAGTTCTTCCGCATACCTAAGGATTCAGGATCCATATTATGTAGCCGGTCCTCCTGAAAAATACGACCCCAATTATTTCAATGTAAAAATTCCGACATTAGTACAGGTGAGATGGAAATTAAGCAGTGATGATCCTACATACGCTGCAATTTTACAGGTAAGGGAAAGGTTGTATGGTACCATTTTGATGTATTTCTGGCCGCACCTGTTTAAACCCGGCACTGGATATGCCGATCCGTGCGGATTCATTACCATGAGTTTTGTACTTTCACCTCTTAATGGCCATTTGAATAATGCAACAATGTACTTTAAAAATAATAGCACTGGAAAATGGGACGAAATCACGACGGTATATACGAGTACTGGATTTTATACCCCGTCTACATTTCCATGTGATGCTTTCTACCTTGGTGATATAGGCTCGGGCGCTTATGGTGACTATTATTTTGATTACATGTATGTTTCACAGAATTCCGTGACAGTACAAAACTTTATGAATTTAACGGCTATTCAGAAAAGAGATTTGGGAAATGACGGTATTGTCGGATTCAGCGTTTTTGCAATAATGGCATCGCAATGGTGTCAAACAGCTAACTTATTGCCTTAGGAATTTTATATCGTACTTGTTGCTGTAGGTTAATTGGTGAATACAGAATTTTTCTAAATAGTTGTGCATGTTTTAAAAAGGATCCGATTTCGTTCTCTATGCAGCGTGTGGCTGCTGAAATTCTAAACGAATACTTTTTTTTGAGAGGAGAGAAAATGATGTACAGAAGAGTTTGTGTTGGTGTATTGTTGTTGGGTGTGCTTAATGCATACCAGGCGAGAGCTGATCTTGTAATCGGTTATGATGGTTTTGAAACTCATACAAATGGCGATCCGGTGGTTACAACTGACTATCCTCTTACACAAGATGAATATTCAAGGCTTACTCCTGATGTAGGTACGGCGTGGATTCGGTATTCCGTGCAACCGAACTCTTCGAGCATAGTTACCAATGCAGTGGCTTATTCCGGTTCACAAAGCTTAAGCCTGAAAAGAACGACCGCTACCGGAGGTTTGTACTGTGGTTTTGGGACGGGTGTTCCCATTAATCCCAACCACCAGTACGTATTCTCGTGTGAATACATGAATGCCAATGACATGTATGCTGCGGATAATCATGCGAACATGCTCTTTTGCGACAGCCTCACTGGTACCACGCAGCGTATGGAAGGCGCCTGGAGCTATTATGCTAACAAAACTGCGGGCGGTCCCGGTAACTTCAGCACCACATATGGTGTAAACACCCAAGACTGTCTTGCTATATATAGAGGAACAGGCAGCGGCTCTGGTACATATAGATACATGAATGGCGTGAATGATAATAGCCATAACATGGAGGGTATAGGTACTGCTGGCAGCGGTATAGGGAGTTTATTAAACCCAGGGGACTGGTACAAGATGGAAATGGTAGTCACCATTGCCGCTCCCGTTGCTGGCCTTTACTCGATGACATATGATACCTACTTTACAAATTTGACTGCAGGTGGTTCACGCACACTGATTCGTGCCAGCACAATTTGCCAAAATAAACTTACTACCGCTTCCCTTGCGAACGGCTGGTATGTCATAACCGGCGCCAATGCTCCAGTTGGCACAAATGCCTGGAGCCAGAGTTATTTTGACAATATCACGATAACTGAGGTACCCGAACCAGCAACTATGTCGATACTTGGACTCGGTGTTCTTGGCTTACTTCGTAAAAGAGAGCACGTTTAGCAATAAATAGTCAATATGCCTTTAATAGGGTTTACGGAAGTGGTGGGGCAGGATTTGATCTCTGCCCCACTTAGATATTCGATCGGCTTTATTTAGTATCTGAATAATTATTTACTCACAAAATATTATGTGAACATCTGTATTCATTCGTTTTGACATTAGGTCACGACTTTTGTTGTTCAGCTTTTTATTCCGGCCATGCCGGGTTATTATATTTCAATATCTGTTTATTAGTATCTTAAAGAAAGCATTAGGTTTTTTATATGTTGGAAAGAATCGGGCCTTGGGATTGTTTTACGATCGGGATATACCTACTGACAGTGATCGGAATAGGATGGTGGTTCTCCCGAAAACAAAATACCAGTGAGGATTTCCTTCTTGGCGGTCGAAAATTGCCTTGGTTTGTAGTAGGCATAAGTTATATGATGGGATTGCTGAGCACCTATTCACTAGTAATGGTGCCCGGGGAAATATTTAATCACGGCTTATCGCTCTTATTGCTTACAGTTTTTTATCCTTTATTTTCTGTCTTGGCGTTCAGTATTTTTATTCGTTTTTATTTCCGATTGCAATCTTTCACGCCGTATGAGTATCTTGAACGTCGATATGATTTCAGAATTCGCCTTTTGGTCAGCGGCATATTCTTTTGGAGTCGACTGCTGTACCTTGGGATGGTGATGTTTGCAGCATCAAAAGTTTTTGAAGGTGCGGCAGGATGGCCGGCTTGGAAGACGATTGTTTTTGTAGGCGCTGTCACCATGACTTATACCATCCTGGGGGGTAGGAAGGCAGTCATTTGGACTGATGTTGTACAATTTGTAATTCTTCTAAGTGGTCTGATTTTCGCTGTCTACATTTGTTTAAAAAATATCGATGGTGGTTTTTTCGAAGTTTTATTTTATTCGTTTAAGCACGGCAGAGGTCCAACACGATACGCCGAGCTTAGTTTTTATAACGTAGATCCTTATATGCGTCTTAGCTTTTGGATTCTGTTGATTGGCGCAATAACCGAGGCAATGACTAATGCCAGTTCCAATCAGACATCTGTTCAAAGCTTGTTGAGTACCAGTTCTTATGAGAACGCCAAAAAGGCAATTTTCACCAATGCGGCATTGAGTTTGCCCTTTATTCTTATGATGTGGCTGATCGGGTTTGCCATGTTCACGTATTATGCACAGCATCCTGATCCTAGAGTTACCTCCGGAGACGTTGCGTTCTATACATTCATCGGGACTCGTTTACCGACACCAATACCCGGACTGCTGATATCAGCACTATTGGCCGCTGCTATGGGTGCTCTGAATGCTGGTTGGAACAGTCTTTCTGCTGTCTGGCTTAAAGAATTCCATCTGAAGTTTTTCAACACAAATCTAAGTGAAAAACGACAAGTTCTGGTATGCAGAGTTGCAGTTACATTAATTGCGATATTTACCATGAGCCTTGCCTTATTAATAACCGTTACTTCCAGAAAATTTAATCAAAGTGTTGTGGAGGCTGCAGCTATATTTTCGGCGCTAAATGTTGTAGCTCTTCCATCATTTTATTTTGCAGTATTCTCAAATCGTATTACCAGTAAAATTATTTGGTTTGTGACCTGCTTTTGCTGGGGCGTGGATATTGGAGCGGTTCGGTGGTACACCGCCAGCCATAGCGGGATGAGCGGCACAATGCCATTGAGCTATATCGGGCTACCAGTTGCGGCATTTATAATCTTATTTATTCTCTCGATCTTTAGCCGATCCCGATGGGGCACTATATCGTCCATCGTTAAGGGAGCATCGCTTCTTTCGCTTGGCTTTTCAACGACTATGTTCATTTGGTATATTTGTGCAAGACATGGCGGTGGCGAGTTGAGCTTCCAATGGATATCATTCCCAGGAGTCATTACATTTTTAATTGTCGGCATAATCTCAATTAAATTCTTTGGTAAAACACCGGCTCCGGAAAAGTATATGGGTCTGACATGGTCCACATTGAATGAGAAGGTCAGAGACGGTTCAGTAGGAGATAAAGACATTGTGCAAGACAAAATCAAGGTCTGATCATTAATTTTGAAAAGTGAACTCTTTTACATGGACGGAAGGCTAAATCTGTCAAAAACGAAAAGTAAAGTTTCTGGCTGGAAAGGCATTATAATAAGGAATCTGTCAAAATGTTTGCAATCGACAAAGGGTTTTGGCTGGCGGTGATGGGAATATTCTTTGTACTGTCTGCGATGGCACAAGGCAAAGAAGATAAAATAGTGGAGTCAAATTCAGTTTCTGTTTCAACTGATTACCTAAAAAATGTGTTGCTGCGACAAAAGGCGGCACATCGGCAGCGTCGCATAATTCAGAATAATGATGGCGAGGATATCCGGACTTTGGTGATGGGATTGGACCCTAATGTACCCTGTACCAAAGAAGATTATCTAAAATTGCGGTGTACCAAAGATAAATACCTGAACTTACGCTGTAGAGGGCTTGAGAGTACACAAGTTGACACAATATCTTATTGCTGGAGCTCTGCGACAAATCAACTTGATCATGGCAATTTCACTGAGGCGGACCTAAACGAAGTGGCGCCATTGTGGCATAATGAAAAAGTTCAGATCGACAGCAAGGCCGCCTGGAATCTTTTATCTGAATCAATGGATATAATGATCGCTTTCGCTCACCAGAAAAGAAATATTCTGGTCAATGCGTATGAACGATAATCATGATAGCCACTGGCAGAGGCTATTTTCAAATTGGAAAAAGAATCATCCAGAATGCCTAATGGGCTCAAAAGGAGATTACTTTCCATACGGTGGTGGCGCGTGGTCAGCGATGGACTACAGTTTGTCCGAAGTTAGAGATAAAATATTTTTAATAACCAAGGATATTTGCAGTAAGTACGATATAGATGGGATTGAGTTGGATTTTTTCCGTCATCCGGCCTTTTTCAAGGCCCAGATGTATGGCAGACCGGTTACTCAGGTTGAGTGCGACATCATGACGGATCTATTACGCCGGATACGCCAAATGACCGAATCTGTAGGCGTAAGGCGAAACAAACCTATTTTAATTATGATCCATATTCCTGGTTCAGTTGAATACAACAAGGCGACCGGATTAGATGTACGGCAATGGCTTAAAGAAGATCTGGCAGACATAGTTGTCGGCGGAGGATATTTTATTTTGGAGCCGTGGGAAAATCTGGTTTCACTAGGAAGAGAATATAATGTTCCTGTATACGCTTGCTTAAGTTCGGACAGAGTCAATTTTATCAATAGAGACAGCAAAGAGGCTCATCTGCACGATTTATATAAAGAGGCTGCGAGGGCGTGGAAAGCTGGAGTGGACGGCATTTATACTTTTAACTATTTTTCACCCAGATCAGTTATATGGAATAAAATCGGGAGTTTATCATCTCTGGAAGAGGAAGGTTATTACGATCCGGAATATTTACCCATCCCATTTGGAGCAACGGGATTCGATTTTTTCCTGAAAGGCGGCAGTAATTATTCTTATGCGGTCAAAATAAATGCGAATGTTAATTTTTTCATCGATAGTGTAACCATTGAGATGCAATTTCCAGATGCTCAATATGAAATCTTTTACACTTTGGATGGCACCGAACCAAATATAAAGAGTTCAACATATGGAGGTCCTTTTGCAATAAAGAAATCAACTACTGTTAAAGCTTTAGCTGTAAATAAGCGAGGAATCAGGAGTTGGCCTTCACAAAATAAATTTATAAAGGCTGACCAAATAATTTATCCCAGCGAAAATGAGTTTCCTGTAAAAATATTTGGAAGGCCAGTAGGAAGCGAAATCAAATTGAACTATGAGATTCCCGTTTTTCCGCAGACGGCTCAGGTTGGGTTATATTTAACAATGAACAATGTTCAGGCTCAGAAAGAAGTACAGATATTTATTAATGGTCAAGGTCCTATACTTGCACCAAAGGAGATTGTATCGTATCATCGGTCATTATCAGCTATGTTATCCTTTCCACTCATGTTTTTGAAAACAGGTAAAAACCAGATTAAGGTGGTTTTTGCGGATAATCTGAATGGAAAAACTGGTGGATTTTATATTGAAAAACCGCCTGTTCTGTTGTTGTTTTACTGAAATGAATTAGTAAGAATTTCGTAGTCATGCTGGCTTAACTTAATATTGCAAAAGAAAAATATAAATGCGTGAGTCGTTTTTGGAGCTGTTATCAGAGCTTCTGCAAATATGAGAATATAAAAGGCATTTGACAGGATAAAATATGAAAGAATTGACCAAAGTTCTGGGATCAGCTATTACAGGCCCGCTGAAACAAAAAGCTATTGAAACATTTGAAAAACAGATGCAGGAGTGGGGAATTATAATGCCGCCAGTGGAGCCGCTTGTTATGGATTTTGGGTTGGGTGACTTTTACCATACTGGACTAATTGAATACTGGATTGCGAATGAGATCGAGGCCGGTTATTGCGGTAAGTTCCTGTTTGTTTTTGACAAGCAAACTTGTCCTGCCCATCAGCATACTGAAAAACATGAAACCTTCTACATTGTCAAAGGCTGCGTCCAAATGTTTTACAATGGCAAAACCTTTGAGATGAATGCCGGAGATCTTTTGACCGTGGAAGTTAATAACGTCCACAGTTTCACTGGAATCGGATCAGCCCTTTTGTTAGAAATTTCAAAACCCTGTTTAATACAAGATAACCATTTTATGAATTCCAAAATCAATATTGCTGGAGAACAGCGAACGTTTACGATTGTGGAGTAGTTGTCTGAAGTCCGAACGAAATCAAAATGGCAATTTTGTGTGCATGAATTGTACTCTGTAAGGTTTTGGCCGTGGACTTTTGCACTAAGCGTAATGATAAGATAAGGATAGGATCAAAACGCGTCGGTGTGTCAAAGTTATTAAGGGTAATTAATGATGCGGCCCCATACTGGCGAGCAGGCTTTTAAATTATAACTCGTGGAAGGTGTTTTAATATGTCGAGTGACAATTCAATTCAGATTGTCTCAAATGGAATTCCTAAGGCAATAATAGTTGTTCCGGACGATTATTGTGCTGAGATTAGGCCAAGTGATAGTGAACACATTGGTTATACTGACGCCATCGCCAGAGGGTATACTGACGATCAATCAGACATTTTTCTAATGGATGTTCAAAAAGAAGCCCAGTCTCTTGTTGCATATATTGCCAAATCATCAACTGCTCTTTTAGAGATAAAAACAGATTCTAAAGCAAAAAATGATAATCGGATTCATGTTCATGTTGGATTTACAAATTTTGTTAAACAAAAACAGCTGCAAATAGCAGAATTAGATGATGATGCTTTTATCCTTGACTCAACCGATCCTCGAAACATCATCATAGTCGGCCCCACCTGCTGGGCCATCAAATTTGCGGTATGTGAGTTTCTTGAGCGATATCTGGGAATTCGCTGGCTTTTTCCTGGGCCAGATGGCGAAGATGTGCCCAAGGTAAATACAATAAGCATTGCGCGAGAGAGAATTGAACAGAAGCCTGCTTTCATTTCACGTTTATTTAGCGGCTTTTGCGGTACAACTCCACATGTTTGGGCAAGATTTAATCGAATTCATGGCCGAATCAAATTCCATCACGGACTTGACAGCATTTTTGCACCAGCAAGATACACTAAAACACATCCGTATTTTTTTCCAATCCATGACGGCAAGCGATTCTTGCCTCCAGCAGGTGCTTATAGGGGTTGGCAACCATGTCTAACCAATGATGAAGTTGTTGAAGAAGCGGTCAAGAACATATG